>ENA-ORXF01001482-ORXF01001482.1-marine-metagenome-genome-assembly--contig:-NODE-1482-length-15068-cov-8.735108_pt1 | contig 15068 bp, 10 predicted proteins | sample MGYA00237864_ERZ511476 | MGnify/ENA primary metagenome ERZ511476 (study PRJEB26306, sample SAMN06343908) | marine metagenome | isolation source: coastal waters | place: Atlantic Ocean: West Antarctic... | reverse complement strand
TAGAAATAATTGATAAAAACGGGAATACGGTTCCCAAACAAGAGAGTAAACGAATTTTAGCTGGAGTTTTTGCGATTCTTTTAGGTCCTTTGGGAATCCATAAATTTATTTTAGGATACACAATACAGGGCTTAGTTTTTCTTGGAGTTAGTCTTATTACTTGTGGAATTGGAACAAGTATAATTAGCTTGATTGAAGGAATTATTTATCTCTCGAAATCTGATGAAGAATTTATTTACACCTACCAAGTAAACAAAAAAACTTGGTTTTAAAAAAACACGATTTATGAAAATTTTTTCAAATTACCCCGCAGAAGTATTAACCCTTCTTTTTTTAATTGTCACTTTTTTACAATCAGGAATTGACAAATTAAGAGATTGGAATGGAAATTTATCTTTCATAAAAGGACACTTTAAAAACTCTCCTCTAAAAAGCATGGTACCGCTTTTACTGGCTATTGTTTTAATTGTAGAAATTGCCGCTAGTCTTTTAATGCTTGTAGGGGTTTACCAACTATACACTTCCGAATTGAAAGAGATGGCAGCTTTAGGTGTTGCGCTTTCTGCTGTAAGTTTAACTTTTCTATTGATCGGGCAACGTCTTGCAAAAGATTATGCAGGAGCAATGACTTTAGCGGTCTACTTTATCATCTGCATCATTGGACTGTATATTTTAAATAAATAAAACTTATATAAAAAATAATTACATAAATTACGCCTATTTAAAACCCCCTTAAAACATGCGTTTTAAGGGGGTTTTAAATTAAATTACAGCAAACCCTTCTGCGTGACATAAAAGCGGATTAAAGGATTGTTAAATTTGGTTTTAGTTGTTTTTAAGCACATAAATCAGCGAAGAATACTCTGAACTCCTTTTTGCTTTCCTGTTTGATTGAAACCCAATCCAAAATGATTTTAAAATGTTCATTTTTCCGTTTTTATATTTTTCACTTAAAAGAGAAACATAATAACTATCAAACTTCATTGGTTCTTTTTTTGCTACAACCATTTCTACTTCAAAAAATAATTTTTGAATAGAAGTTTGGCTAAAATGCCAAAGATGTCTTGGCACGTCGAAAGCCGCCCAATGCTCTTTATAAAATTTTGCATCATAACTTTTATAATTAGGAACTGCGATCACAATTCTTCCTTCCGGTTTCAATAAACTATTAAGTTTTTTAATGGTATCCTTTAAATCTTCCACATGTTCCAAAACATGCCAAAGCGTAATCACATCAAACTTTTGATTAGAAACAGCCAACAAGTTTTCTTTTAGATGAATTCCCTTTTTCTCTGCAATTTTGCGGGCATCTAAACTTGGTTCAATTCCCAGAACTTTCCAATTGTTATTTTTACAAACTTTCAAAAAATCACCAGTTCCTGCACCAACATCTAAAATTGTTTTTTCTTCTTTATTAAATGAATTTAATAAAGAGAGCTTTCGTTTTAAAGTATGCTTTTTTACTATTTGATAAATCTTGTCGAAGAACCTTTTTTTACTATCTGTGTGCGAAATATAATTGTCGCTTTTATAATAACTTCCTAAATCCGTAGGAACAGGAAATGTTACCAACATCTCATATTCTTTATTTTTCATGACTTCAAATCTTTCGCCAGAAACGGTATAATCTTTACAATTAAACAGCGGGGTTAAATTTGTAAAGAGTTCATTTTTATTCTCCAAAACATTTTAATTTTAGGATTGTTCCACGAGGAACATTTGTTAGTTATATTTTTTATAATTAAACATCGGTGCAAAAATCAATTACTAAAAATTGAAATTTAATCACTTTAAAAAATAAATACTCATTCGTAAAACACGAAACAAAACAGTATCTTATCACGTTTATGGCTTATAAAGTTTCATACACCCTATTTAAAACCATTTATTGTAGCTCTTTTCTGACAAAGGAAATACCTGACTTCCTACTAATTTCACGAGCCCTATTTAACATAGCAAAAACCAAATTGTTCTTTTTTAGTTATACTTATATACCTATTAAAATACCCTAAAAATAGCGTGTTAGTTAGATATAATAGATGTAAACAGTAACTCCAGATTAAAATCCATAGACCCTAAACTATAAATAAAACATACGAATTAATTATCGCAATTTATTTTGTTAACAAAACTACATCAAATTTATAGTTGCCGATTGTATTGACATTCTACTTACAACTGGAGACTACGAACGTGCTAATCGAAACCGACAAGCACTTCCAATTATCATCAAACATCCTTTGAATGCAATTATGTTTTTCTATCTTCAAGAGAGATAATACTACATATTTGCGTTTAAATTATTCAAGTAAAAACAGATTGCATTAAATTTAATTGATGAAATTTAAGATGGTTTCTTAGCACGAAAAAACAATTGTCTCTTAAACTAACATTACATATAACATCAATATTAAATGAAGACTTACAAAATACTTTAATAAAAACGGGATTGATTATACCTATATCTTTCTTAGAACAAATTCCGTAAAACCAGAATTTCGCGTGCGTATCTTTCGTGTTTGAAAACTTGAGAACTAAATAACATTGTTTACATCTAACTACTATCGTCTTCCTTTTTATAGTGCTTTAACATAAAAAAGAACCAAATACAGATAACTGCAGCAACCTCTATTCACTTCTCATCACTCTATAATTTCACAACAAACCAAATAATCCAGGTATTTACAAGAAAAATAAATTTCAGTTTTAGGATTGTTCCACGAGGAACAATCCTAAAATTAATATCCTATCTACCCATATAAACTAACAACACGGAAATATCACTTGGCGAAACACCACTTATTCTACTTGCCTGTGAAATAGAAGTTGGTTTAATTTTATTCAGCTTTTCTGTAGCTTCATACGAAAGTGAATTCACCTTTTCATATTTGAAACTAGACGGTATTACCACATTCTCTAATCGGTTTAACTTGTCTGCATTGTTCTTTTCCTTTTCAATGTATCCAGAATACTTCAAATGAATTTCAGCCTGTTCGATTACATCTTTGGCAATAGCATTATCAGCCAAAAAAGCCTTTACTTTTTTAAGTTCTTTAAAATCTAATAACGATAATTGAGGTCTTGCCGCAACTTTAAATAACTTAACCGATTGACTTAACAAGGCTAAACCTCTTGCTTCCAAAATTGGATTTATCTCTTCTTGCTTGACGCTTGTGTCTTTAAGGAAATGAATTAATAAAGCTGTTTTTTCTTCTTTCTCTATAACCCGATCCATTCTTTCTTTACTCGCCAAACCCAATTTATAACCAATTGGAGTTAACCTTAAATCCGCATTATCTTGCCTTAATAAAGTTCTATATTCCGCACGTGACGTGAACATTCTATATGGCTCCTCTGTACCTTTTGTAATTAAATCGTCAATCAAAACACCTATATAAGCCTCGTTCCTTTTTAAAATAAAAGGCTCTTTACCTTGTGTTTTCAAAGCTGCATTTATACCAGCCATTAAACCCTGTGCACCCGCTTCTTCATAACCAGTGGTTCCGTTAATTTGACCAGCAAAAAACAAGTTCTCTATTAACTTTGTTTCTAAAGAATGTTTTAATTGAGTGGGCTGAAAAAAATCATACTCTATTGCATACCCATATCTTAAAAACTTAACATTCTCAAAACCCTCAATGGCGCGTATTGCCTTGTCTTGAATATCTTCAGGAAGCGATGTTGAAAAACCATTAACGTACATCTCAACGGTCGTCCATCCTTCTGGTTCAACGAATATTTGATGTCTATCTTTAGATGCAAAACGATCAATTTTATCCTCCACAGAAGGACAATATCTAGGACCAGAAGCTTGAATTCTACCATTAAACATTGGAGAACGATCAAAACCTTCACGAAGTAAATCGTGCACCTTAGGATTTGTATAGGTCAAGTAACAAGAACGTTGTTTTGTTAATGAACTTGTTGTTGGTAAATACGAAAACTTTTCAGTAACTTCATCTCCTGGTTGCTCTGTCATTTTAGAATAATCTAAAGAACGTCCGTCCACCCTTGGCGGTGTTCCTGTTTTCATTCTGCCAGATTCAAAACCTTTAGCCACTAATTGTTCTGTAATCCCAGTAGATGCTCCTTCACCTGCTCTTCCTCCGCCAAAACTTTTTTCCCCAATATGAATAAGCCCATTTAAAAAAGTTCCTGCCGTAATGATAACAGTTTTAGCTTTAATTTCTAAACCTAAGGCCGTTTTCACACCCACAATTTTGTAGCCTTCGAATAACAGCCCATTTACTGAATCTTGATAAAAATCTAAATTATCTGTTTGCTCTAACATCGTCCTCCAACTCTCTGCAAACTGCATCCTATCAGATTGCACTCGTGGACTCCACATTGCTGGGCCTTTAGATTTGTTAAGCATTTTAAACTGTATTGCAGTTTTATCTGTAACAATTGCACTATAACCACCAAGAGCGTCAATCTCTCTTACAATTTGCCCTTTCGCAATTCCGCCCATTGCTGGATTGCAACTCATTTGTGCAATATTTTGCAAATTCATTGTTATTAACAATGTGTGCGCGCCCATATTTGCACTTGCCGCTGCTGCTTCACTACCTGCGTGACCACCACCGACTACTATAACATCAAATGTTGTTGAAAATAAACTCATTCGTTATTGTTTCACGTGAAACGTGTATTTAATTATTTGATTACTAACCATTTAAGACAAATAAAGCTTTGTTCTCCTGAATTGTCATCTCTTTTTGATCATCCTCCGTTTTATCCTTAAACCCAAGGCAATGTAAAACCCCATGAATCATTACTCTTTGTAATTCCTCTAGAAAAGACACCCTAAAATCCTTTGCGTTCTCTTCTACCCGCTCTATAGAAATATAAATATCACCGTTAATTAATTTCCCCATAGAATTATCGAAGCTTATAATATCTGTTAACGTATCATGCTTTAAAAATTCAATATTTAATTTATGCAGATACACATCATCACAAAAAATATAATTCACCTCTCCTTCCTCACAACCATGAAATAAAATCATTTTTTGAACCCAACTTTCGATAGACTTTTCTTCCTCTAATTCAAAGTTGGTTTCATAATTAAAAGTAATCATTATTCTATCTTCTTTAGCGCAGAAAAATATTTCCGAACCTTTAGTTTATAATTTTGTTGCAAAGGTAATGATTGTCTATTTAAAATCTCTATTTGATTGAAAAACCGCTTCTTAAATTCTAAAGACAAAATTTTGTTTTTTTTATCCTCTTTTAAATTTCCAATGGCGCTGCGTTTATTATCCTTTCCCTGCATTAAAGATGCCCTTTCCAACTTTAACAATTCATAATTTAATTGTTGCATTTTTTGAATTGTCCCTCGACTAAAGCCGAATTTTAGAATGTCACTTTCTAATTGTTCCATACTTTTTAAAGCGTTTTTAGAATCGCCCATACCACCTTCATTATTGCTCTCAGATTCTTTAATGGCCTCATGTAATTGTTGCCTTAATAAGGATTGTTGCTTATAGATCTCATAAAGTTTTCCATCCAAATCGTCGTTTTCTCCTAAACCATTATTCCCAAGATTGCCCTTAGATCCTTTATTACCGTCTCTACCCATACCGCCAGATTTGCCATTATCACCAGAAATCTTATCCTTTTTACCTTTACCTTTTTTCTCACCTGATTTACCCCCTTTTTTCATACCATCCTTCATTTTTTCTGAAAGCTCGCCTTGTTTCTTTATGATATCAGGTAAACTAAATCCACTTCCTTTACCCTTTCCTTTTCCAGGTTGCATAGAAGCACTCTTCATGCTATTTAGCATTGTACTTAAATAATCGGCTAAATTATTTGACGCAGTCATAACATATCGCTGGTTAGAAACACCCAAATCAAATCTATCCTCAGAAAAATTTTCTAAAGATTGTTCTAAATTAAAATTAGCTGTAGCTAAATCGTCTTGAATTTTTGCTGATATTTTTGGCAATCGCATAGACAACACATACAAGCTATCATCTATATGCTCAAAATATGTTTTCATATTATTCTGGTTTTTTAAATCTTTACCAAAATCTGGATGTGTAGTAGAAATAGCGACGAACTTATTCATTACATCCTCTTGCTTCATCGAAAATATAACCAAGTTCTCTAAAATTTTACGAAGATCTTCCATGTTTTCTTTTATAGAATCCGCTTCCATTTTCATCATTGCCTCTTGCATTTTTGCGCTCATTTCTAAAAGCTTCTCAGCGCTTTGTTTTTGATTTTTTTTCGCAGCTAAATTGCTTTTTTCCTGTAAATTATCTTCTGCATTTTTTAATGCTGCATCAATAGATTCTTTTTCATTTTGAACATCTGGCAACTCCATTGGCTCTTTTAACTTCTCATTATCTTTTACCAATTCATTTAATTGGCTCTTTAAAAAATCAAATCTTTTTTTAATCTCCTTTTGATACGCTAAACTACCTTCTTTGTTGTTTTCTACAGCCTCTTGTTCTATAGAAAGCTCCTTTAACCTATTGGCAATTTGCATAGTTTTTTGTTCTATATAAAAACGCTTTACCAATTCAAGAGTTCTTTCCAAACTTCGTTCTTGTTGCTTATTTTGTTGCGCTAACTCTTTTGCTTTTTTAACTAAATCCTCCTTGTTTAATTTGGCTGCCAACTTTGCAATTTCATCTAATAACTTTTGTTGCTTACCTGTCCTCCTTAGTTCTTCGATTCGCTTTTTTAATTCTTCTTTTTTATCCTGAAGACTCTTATTTTCTTCTTTTTCCTTACCTAAACTTCTCTGCAAAGTCTCTGTCTGCTGTTGCATCAATTTTTTGTACTGCTCTTGGCGTTTAATAAGAAGATCTACTTTATTTTTATCATTCCAACTTAGCTTTTTCTTATTCTGCAATTCTTGCTGAAATTTATCTAAATCCTGTTGTTGCTTTTGTTGCTTCTGAACTGAATTGTTTAAATTATTAATTGTGCTTCTTTGCACTTGGAGCAACTCATCCTCAATCTCATCATTCGTTTTTTGTCTATAATAAAAAACGTTACTTTTTGCTTTTTTAGATCCATTTACCGCATCATTGTCATAGACCTCAAAAAAAAACTCATAGTTTGTTCCATTATTAAGCTCTAAACCTTCAGGGAATTGATAAAAAAAAGTTTGGATATTAGCTTTTGAAATTGGCAATACGAAAACTTTTACATCTTGAGGTGTATCCTTATCATAATATATTAACTGTAACTTTTTTAAACCATAATCGTCAGAAACTTGTCCAGCAAATAGCGCAGAACCTCCAGAAATAGAATCAATATTAGTTTGAATTAAAATTTCTGGTAATTCGTCTTTTAAAACAGCAATCGAAAATTGTAGATTCTCATAATCTTGTAAATTTTTATTAGAAGAAGAAATTTGATACATCAAAGGCTCTCTTATTTGTTTAGAAAACTCAAAGTTATCTGTGTCTTTCTTAATAAAGGACTTTCTATTTTTATGGTTTATAAAAACTATATCCTCCGTCTCAATAGCATTCACATTCCAAGTAATTTTAGTTCCGTCTGGTACAATTAAGCTCCCTGAGTTTTGAATTGTTTCCTCTTTCTTTTTTAGATAATAAGGGAACTTTAACTGCAGAGATATCGAACGAATGCTTGGTGTATTAATTACTTGCACGTTATACTCTTGCGATTGAATTCCATTTGCTTCAAAATGGAATTTTATCGGCTGCTGTACATCAGAAAAAACATAAGAAAAATTGCCCTCTAAGTTATTCTGCAAGAAATATTGTTGCTTGTCAAAAAATATTTTAGCTTCTGTTGGAAAAATCTCACCGATTGTTTGTATCGAAATAGTAAGCGATTGTCCTTGAATAACTTGTAAATTCTTATTCTTTACAACAAAGGAAAAAGGTGCTGGAGGTGTGTATGCAGTTCTGTAATTTACAACTCTATCAAGACTCTCTGTAAAAATAGTATTGTTGCCCGAAAATAGAGTAATACCCCAAATTGAAAGAGGCACTATTGCGTATTTTAAATACTTTATATTTTCATTGAAATCTACTGCTTTTGCAAACGAAAACGGTTGTAGCTCTTTTGCTTTTTGACTGATGCTTGCCAACAGTAAATCTGATTGATTAACATTTTCGTTTAATTGTAAAATATTAAGTAGTTTATCACTTACTTCTGGGAAATGATTTCCTATATTTTTTGAGGCACTTTCTAATGAAATTCCCTTTCGTAAGCCAATCAACTTAAAAATAGGTATCGCAATAAAATGAATTAATAGAAAGACTTCAAAACAAATAAAGAAACAAAATAAAAAGGTTCTGGCAGTTGGTTCCAACCACAGGAAATACTCTAAAAATAAGGTGAAAATTAAATACATAAATCCTAAAGAAAGAAATAAAATACTTCCTTTAATTAATTCATTCACATAATATTTTCTTATAAACTGAAGTAACTTTTCTCTAATATTATTATATCCACTCATATCTGACATATAAAAATACTGCTTTTACAATGATTTACAATAGAATTAATTGTTAAAGCATTTTTAATCTTTTTACAAATAATTTAATAAAAACAATACTCAATTCCAAAGAACAAATTGCCAATACTATAAATAGCAATAAAATTGGCAAGAGAGCTAAACTATAGTTCTCATTTCTTTAAATTACTCTATTAACAGAAGTAAATTCGAAAAACTAACTTTGTTTCATTGACATTCTACCTATTAAAACCTTTAAAAAGGGAATTATCTAATAATGTCCTTCACATTTAGGAACATCAAAATGTTGTACAAAAACAATTAATGCGTTTTTTAACCTTGCTAAGGACTCTTTTAGTTGAACAGCATCGCTATTTCATATGCATACTAAGTATTAACCAAATATATCTTCAAATTAAAGAATATAAATAAGTTAGACCCTTATGTATTTTAAAAATATCTAGCCCCTTTTCAATAATAAAATCCCTAGTATTTACTAGACTAAATAGATCCGGTTTATAAAAACAATAATTATAAAATTGGTGGGAATAATTTTTAATAAAAACTATCTTTACAGATTCAAAAATAAAAAAAATGAAATCTAATGTTCGTGTTCGTTTTGCACCAAGTCCTACAGGACCTTTGCATATTGGTGGTGTAAGAACCGCTTTATACAACTATTTATTTGCTAAAAAATATAACGGAACTTTTGTCCTAAGGATAGAAGATACCGATCAAACTCGTTATGTTGCAAATGCAGAACAATATATTATTGATGCTTTAGAATGGTGTAATATTCCTTTTGATGAAGGTCCAGGAAAAAAAGAGAAATTTGGTCCGTATAGACAATCTGAGCGTAAAGCATTGTACAAAGAATATGCAGATATATTGATAACCTCTGGATGGGCATATTATGCTTTTGACACTTCAGAACAGTTGGACGAGCATAGAAAAGCACATGAAACTTCGGGAAAAACCTTTATTTATAATTGGCACAATAGACAAAAAGGACGATTGATAAACTCTTTAGTTTTAACTGATGAAGAAGTGAAAGCGAAGATAAATGCTGGTGAAAATTATGTAGTTCGGTTTAAAACTCCACAAGATGAAATCTTACAAATGGAAGATGAAATACGTGGTGAAATTACAATTGACACCAATACTTTAGATGACAAAATTCTGTTTAAAAGTGACGGTATGCCCACCTATCATTTAGCGAATATTGTAGATGACCATTTAATGGAAATTTCTCACGTTATACGGGGTGAAGAATGGCTACCATCGATGCCTTTACATGTATTATTGTACAAAGCTTTTGGCTGGAATGCACCAAAATTTGCACATTTACCCTTGATTTTAAAACCCATTGGAAAAGGAAAGTTAAGTAAAAGAGATGGGGATAAATTAGGCTTTCCTGTATTTCCTTTAGCATACACAAATGAAGATTCTGGTGACGTTTCTCGTGGTTATAAAGAAGATGGTTATTTTTCAGATGCATTTATAAATATGCTTGCCTTTTTAGGATGGAATCCTGGAACAGAAGAAGAAATATTCTCTTTAAAAGCATTAATTGAAAATTTTAATTTAAATCGTGTTAGTAAGTCTGGAGCAAAGTTTAATCCAGAAAAGGCACGTTGGTTTAATCAACAATACATGCAAACAAGAGACAATGCAACGTTAACTGATTTGTACTTGTTAATTCTTGAGGAAAAAGGCATTTCTAAAGACAAAGATTTTGTTTTAAAAGTCGTTTCGTCCATAAAAGAAAGAGCAATATTTGTAGAAGATTTCTGGGATTTATCAAACTTTTTCTTTGTAGCTCCAACAGCCTTTGATGAAAAAGCATCAAAGAAAAATTGGAAAACAGAAACTAGTTCATTAATGAAAGAAGTAGCCGGTATTCTAGAAAATATTGAGGATTTTTCGTCAGGGAATACAGAAACAACAATTAAAGAGTGGATTACTGCTAAAGAAATTGGTTTTGGTAAAGTAATGCAACCTTTACGTTTAAGTTTAGTTGGCAAGCTTGCTGGACCTCACTTATTTGATATAATAGAAATAATTGGCAAAAATGAAACAATTCAAAGGATTGAAAACGCAATTCAAAAATTATAATCCTTTTTTAAATTTAAACTTTAGCCCTTTGTAATAAATCTGAGTCTCTTTGTTGTCTAAATTTTATATCTTTATATAAAAATTTTAAATAAAAACACCATGCCAACAATCCCGTTTATCATTATCATTTTTATCGGTCTTATTCTTTTTGCTTCGCTTTTTACCGTAAAGCAACAAACTTCTGCTATTTTAGAGCGTTTCGGGAAATTTAAAATCATTAGACCTTCTGGTTTACATTTGAAAATACCTGTTATAGATAAGGTTGCTGGAAGATTAAGTTTAAAAATTCAACAGTTAGACGTTATCATCGAAACAAAAACCTTAGACGACGTATTTGTAAAATTAAAAGTTTCTGTTCAATATAAAGTAATTGCAAACAAAGTATATGACGCCTTTTATAAATTAGATTTTCCACAAGATCAAATAACTTCCTATGTGTTTGACGTAGTAAGAGCAGAAGTTCCTAAAATGAAATTAGATGATGTTTTTGTAAAAAAGGATGATATTGCCTTAGCTGTAAAAGCAGAATTAAACGATGCTATGATGGATTATGGTTTTGACATTATTAGAACCTTGGTTACCGATATTGATCCAGATCCTCAAGTAAAAATAGCAATGAATAGAATTAATGCCTCTGAAAGAGAAAAAGTTGCTGCACAATACGAAGGAGATGCCCAACGTATTTTAATTGTAGAGCGCGCAAAAGCAGAAGCAGAAAGCAAACGTTTACAAGGACAAGGCATCGCAGATCAAAGAAGAGAAATTGCACGTGGTTTAGAAGAGTCTGTAGAAGTTTTAAATAAGGTAGGTATCAATTCTCAAGAGGCTTCTGCATTAATTGTAGTAACGCAACATTATGATACTTTACAGTCTATTGGGCAACAAACTAATAGTAATTTAATATTATTACCAAATTCACCACAGGCTGGCAGTACTATGCTAAATGATATGGTTGCTAGTTTTACGGCAAGTAATCAAATTGGTGAGGCAATGAAAAATAACAAACTAAAAGAAAATAATGACTAAACTAATAATTACTACGACACCTACTATAGAAGGATCGCCTGTATCCCAATATTTAGGAATTGTTTCAGGAGAAACCATAATTGGCGCTAATATAATTAAAGATTTCTTTGCAGGAATTAGAGATATTATTGGTGGTAGAACTGGATCTTATGAAAAAGTTTTACGTGAAGCTAAAGAATCCTCCTTAAAAGAAATGGAAGAAATGGCTATTGCTCTTGGTGCAGACGCTATTGTAGGCGTAGATTTAGATTATGAAACCATGGGGCCTAGTGGCGGAATGTTAATGGTTACCTCTTCTGGTACCGCAGTAAAATTATAACCACTTAAAATTAACAATAGAAAAAGCTCAACTTAATGTGTAAGTTGAGCTTTTTTTATATGTAAAAACGATGCTATAAATTACTTCTTATCTTCGATTTTGTCTTCAGCCTTTTCTTCTGGTTCTTCTTTTGCAGCGTTCTTAAATTCTTTAATTCCACCACCCAAACCTTTCATTAATTCTGGTATTTTTTTACCACCAAAAAAAAGTAAAGCTACCACAACAATTACCGCTATTTGCACGCCACTTACCATTCCAAAAAATATAGATAAACTATTCATTCTATTCCGATTTATTAGTTACAAAGATACAAAAAAGGTTGTTATTTCAAACTTTTCTAATTCTTCTATTCTTTTCTTTTTTCTATAATACCTCCAATTAGTTTTTTATCTTTAACAACTTCTGGATTTCCTTTGTAAAAAATGGCACCACCAAAACTAACTTTTGCATTTAAAGTTACTCCTGCAGTAACTTCTGCCTTTGCACCAGTACCAGCCTTAACAGTGGAATTACCTCTAACTTTTAAATTAAAACCATGATAAATACCATATAAATCTACATCCACTTCCTGATTTTTAGCAGTTCCAGAAACCTTAATAATTCCACCTGAAGAAGCTCTAATCGTTAAATAATTAGTTGTAGTTGTAATATTTATAAATGCTCTTTCTTGTGCATTTAATTCTATATTATCCTGATTAAAATCTTTGCTAGTTATTGTTGCCCCTTCGTTCGCATCAATAATATTGATGTTTTTACTATAGAAAACTTTAATTAAAACTTCGCCTTCAGCCGAATTATTTAAAGGTTTTAGGGAAAAAGGTAATGATAACTTTAAAGTATTATTTACGTTTTTAATTTTCACCATTTCAGATTTGTTCCCTGTAATTTCTAATCTCTGTTCAGTACCTTTAATTAATTCTACTTCAATGCCGTTGTAAACTTTCAGTGTAGTATAGTCACCTAAATTTTGGGTTACAGTAGACTGTGCAGTTATTGTAATACTTACAAATAAGGCACAAATAAAAATAATTTTTTTCATAGCTTTTTTTTTTATGACAATTAATTCGACAATAGTAAAGTTATAAAGGTTTTTAAAGCCTTTTATTGTTGTAATTTAAAATGAAATACGAAGTTAATTTTAACACCTCTTTAAAAAGGATGAATAACTTACAGTTTACACAAGTAAAAAATATTTAGAGAGATCCTTCAATTAAATTAAAATCTAAATGTTTGCGCTCTAAATCTGTTTTTTTAACTTTAATTTTTACTTCAGCTCCTAATTGATATATTTTTTTTGTGGATTGACCAATAATAGCATATTGCTTTTCATCAAAAACAAAATAATCACTTTTTATATCTCTAATTCTTACCATTCCCTCGCATTTGTTAGCAGAAATCTCTACATAAATACCCCACTCTGTAACACCTGTAATTACGCCATCAAAAACTTCATCTTTATGATCTTGCATGTATTTTACCTGCATATACTTAATAGATGATCTTTCTGCCTTAGATGCTAATTCTTCTCTATTTGATGAATGTTTACACTTTTCTTCATATGCCATTGCTTTTGGCGTATCTCCGCCATCTAAATAATGTTGTAATAACCGATGCGTCATCACATCTGGATACCTTCTAATTGGTGATGTAAAATGGCTATAATAGTCAAAAGCTAAACCATAATGACCAATATTCTGAGTTGTATAGACAGCCTTAGACATTGTTCTGATTGTTAATGTTTCAATCATATTGGATTCTGCTTTACCATGCACATCACTTAAGAGTTGATTTAAAGATTCTGAGGTAGTTTCTTTAGTATCTGTATTTATTTTATAACCGAATTTGCGAACCATATTTTGTAAAGAAGCTAGTTTTTCTTCATTCGGCTCATCGTGAACTCTATAAATAAAAGTTTTATTAGTAGCTTTTCCTTTTGAAAAACCAATAAACTCCGCAACTTTTCTATTTGCTAGCAACATGAATTCCTCAATTAATTTATTCGCATCTTTAGATTCCTTAAAGAAAACACCAATTGGATTTGCTGCTTCATCTAAATTAAACTTCACTTCTACCCTATCAAAAGAAATTGCGCCCTCTTTCATTCTTTTTTTACGAAGAATTTTTGCCAATTCATCTAATTTCAAAGTTGCCTCTACAATTTCTTTAGTTACTGTATACTTTTTATCAATAATTGAAATATCAGCAGGCATTTGATACGGTTGCATAGCATCAGATAAAACACAGTTCTCTATAATAGATTGTGCTTCTTCATACGCAAAACGTTGATCTGAATACGTTACTGTTCTACCAAACCATTCGTTTACAATTTGCGTTTTTTCATTGATTTCAAACACCGCAGAAAAAGTTAATTTTTCTTCATTTGGTCTTAAAGAACAAACTCCATTACTTAACATCTCAGGTAACATTGGTACTACTCTATCTACTAAATAAACAGATGTTGCTCTTTTATAAGCTTCATCATCTAAAATAGTTTTTGGTTCTAAATAATGTGAAACGTCTGCAATGTGAATCCCTATTTCGTAATTACCATTTTCTAATTTTTTAAATGATAGTGCATCATCAAAATCTTTTGCATCTTTAGGATCAATGGTAAAAGTTAAATCTTTACGCATATCTCTGCGTTTAGAAATTTCTTCTTCAGTAATTTCTAATGATAAACTTTCTGCTTCTTTTTCTACCTCTGGCTCAAATTCATAAGGTAGATCATATTCTAATAAAATAGAATGCATTTCTGTATTATGGTCTCCTGGTTTTCCAAGAACAGTAGTAATTTTACCAAAAGGATTTTTAGAATTCTGTGGCCAATCAATAATTTTTGCTTGCACTTTATCTCCATTTTGTGCACCGTTCATCTTACTTTCTGGAACAAAAATGTCTGCATACATTTTATTGTTGTCAGGAACAACAAAACCGAAATTTTTGTCTTTATTTTTCTGTAAAACACCTACAAAATCAATCTTTGCCCGTTCTACTATTTCTACAACATCTGCCTCCATTTTCTTTCCACTGCGATTTTTAAAAACATATGCTTTTACAGTGTCTTGATGCAAACCTTTACCAAGGCTTTTGTTTGGAATAAAAATATCATCTTCGTAATCGTCGGAAATAAAATAACCATTTCCGTTAGAAGTAATGTCTAAA
>ENA-ORXF01001481-ORXF01001481.1-marine-metagenome-genome-assembly--contig:-NODE-1481-length-15069-cov-7.238527_pt1 | contig 15069 bp, 39 predicted proteins | sample MGYA00237864_ERZ511476 | MGnify/ENA primary metagenome ERZ511476 (study PRJEB26306, sample SAMN06343908) | marine metagenome | isolation source: coastal waters | place: Atlantic Ocean: West Antarctic... | reverse complement strand
AGAAAGAATACCATCATCATGAGTCCGGTGGTGATACCAAGAGAAACAACAGCGGCGAGAAAAATGTTGGCTGGATGGTTTTCCATTATTTCTTCCCCTTCTTGACGAACTTGCTGAAGTTGTCGCCCTCGAACTTCCAAGTTAAGTTCTCGCGAACCGACGAGAGAACAACGAGCGACGGTGGTTGAACCACGCGGGTGCTGGCATTGGCTGGTGCCGCCTTTAGTTGCTCATCTCTCTCGATGGAGTACTCACCCTCGCCCCACTTGACTTCCCAGCATCGATAGATTCGTGCCCTGTCAATGATGGTTCCTGTTTTGCCGTTCTTGGTTACGATTGCGCCTGTCTTGTGATTCATATGAATCTCCTAAATGAAAATTGAAAGTATAGTTTGGTGTTTAGATTAGTTTGCGAGTTCTAGGTCGAGAGCAGAGTGAGACAACCAGCCGTAACTTGGCTTCTCTCTGTTGAGCCAACTGACTGTGATGTTGTAGTTTCCGGAGAGCCCGATACCGGGTATAACCAGTCCAACCATGCCATTGATGCCGTGACGGATTGCTCTCTTGGTTTGCTTGCCCCTGACGAGTTGCCCAACAGTATACTTTGGTGGCGAGGATAGGAGAGACTCGCACACTTGAGAGATGTTCTTGCGGAACGATCCTGCGAAGTAGTCGCTCTGGATGTCTGAGTGATCGGTGGAATGGCGAACATGGAAGCCAGTGGTATCAGCATCTTCCCAGCCCTCGCCGTATCCGTTGTGCCCATTAGCCGAGAAAGAGCCGACATAATCTCCGTGCTGGAATGTCCACTTGTAGTTGCCACCTTTACGCGGTGGGTAGATTTGGATGTCGATGCCTTGCTTCTTGAAGTGGCTCTTGACTTTTTTGATTACGTTTATTGCTTTCATTGGACTCTCTCTAGTTGATGGTATTTCTTTCTGACACTATAATGTAACCCGTTCTGAATCACTTTGCAAGGCGTTTGATGCACTCTTGACATTCTTTTGACATTTGATTGAACGATCTCTATTAGCCGCAAAGCGGTGAATGTGACCAGTTCTCGTATTGCCAATCAGAAATCTGATTGTTTTTACAGAGCGAGTCAGTCCAGTTATTCCACTCTTCGCGACGGGCTGGCCAGTCTTCGATGCCGTCTTGCTCATTAGTTTCGATGACGGATGGCAAGACTTCGTGTTCGAACATCTCGCAAGCGGCTGTCCAAGTGATTACATAATCTAAGTTGTTCATAATTTTCTCTCTAGGTTGATGGTTTTTCTTTCTGACATTATAATGTAACACGGCACGATGGTGATTGCAAGGCGTTTGATGCACTCTTGACATTCTCTTGACATTTGCTCACGACTTCAAATACTCTTCGATTTGCCCACATCTTGTAACCTGTCTTTACTCCCACGACAAGGAGAGTTTCAGAGTATTTCTCCTCGCTCTCGACTTCAACCAACAGCCAGAGGCTATGGTCGCCGTTGAGTCTCAGTAGATCACCTGCTTTCATTTAACACCTCCAACTCTCTCCTGTTCACCCACATTCTAGTGCCTGAGATAGTCATTACAAAAACACCTGTCAATCCCTCGCTGGGAGTTGTCACGATTACGGCGAGCCCATCAAAGTATAGTTCTGCTTTTACTAAATCACCGCGTTTCATTTATCACCTCTAGTTCTTGAGTGTTCATCCAGTAATCACTTTGCGTTGCTGTCATAGTGACATTCGCAATCTCATGAAAACTATCTTTGGTGCCCCAAAGTCGCTGCTGTTCCAGTTTGGTGATCAAACCAACGTTGTCCTGCGGTGACATCGCCAACGATGCTTTTACGCCACGAGGATTCTTAAACTTTACCAAATCACCTACTTTCATTTATCACCTCTAGTTGTTTCCGTTCTACCCAATGGCTGAACTGTGATATTGCCAAGATGACGCGAACATAGAAGTCCGTTCCAGTGGGGTGCTTTTCCATTTCGACTATAATGCCAGACTGGTCGCGATGAGGGTCGCCGTGGTTGCGAGGATTCTTAAACTTTACCAAATCACCTACTTTCATTTAGCACCTCTATCTGTTCTGACTTGAGCCAAGATTCGCCAGTGAGCGACGTTTGTGAATCTGTCCAGATGACACGAAAATAGTTTGGTGAATTAGGGAGAGACACGAATGTCCTGTCGTTTCCGACTATCACGCCAGACCCGCCGTGATGAGGTTGGCGAGGATGCTTGAGTTTTACCAGATCACCTACTTTCATTGATCACCTCGATCTCGTCCATTGGAAGCCAGCCTGACCAAAGCGAATCAAGAGAGTCGAGCGCAATCCAGTTGCGATCTCCGCTGGTGCCATTGACGAAGTTGGTTCTTTTCGGCAGTTGTGTGATTTTGAAACCCGACTTTCCTCGGTTATGGATGCGGTTCTTGGTGCGCTTTGATGCGCTGCTGAGAGCCTTGAAATGTATTGTGTCGCCGATGTTCATAGTATTATCCCTTTTACATCTATAATGTAACACGGCAGGATGCCGAGCGCAAGGAGTTTAGGTCACTCTTGACATTCTCTTGACATCTTAGATGTCAGAGCGTAAATAGTAGTCGTATACCCATAGGGCGACAATGATTGCCACTATGGTGCTACAAAAGTCAAACATTAGTTTTCTCCTCTGTTATCGTGATTGTTGTGTGATGTGTGTGTGGAATTGCTTTGATTCCTTCGCGTTCTGCTAGATCAAGAACCCAAAAGTAGTCTGCAACGATGGGATTGACATCGAAAGTCTGGTTTCCATCGGCATTACGAGAGATTTGCCCTATTTGGCTCTCTTTTACCCTGTCTAGTAGGTGCATACGGTAGATTTCGATGTCTAAGGGTGCTTTTCTTTCATTCATAAGTTTTCTCCTGCTCTATTCTTTGGTAAACGCCACTTTAGGGTGATGTTTCTGTTACTGGCGTGTATCTGGGCAATACCTTTCTCTCCCTTTTTGGAACAGAGAAGAATCTTATCGGATCCGGATGTGTCAGGGGTTATTTCTTTGACCAAAAAAACCGCATCCTTAATCATTGGGTATGCGATTATATCTCCAACAAAGTATTCCATAACTATTCCTCTTTATCGTCAACGCTATTGACGAGTATAAGGTTTTTCTCAAAACAAGTATCAAGGCCATCGCCAGTCCAAGCAACTGTAAATAGTGACGTAATGGTTCCTTTGTTGCCGTCTGGAATATCAGGATACGCTTCTAAGATAGTTCCGAGCATAGGAGAATTCGGCTGGTTATATCTATGTTTTACTAAATCACCGACTTTCATTTATCACCTTCCGCTTCGTTTTGGGGAGTTAGGCGATAAGCGCGAACCCATAGAGCAGAGCCAGTTTTTACGCTCTGGACTCTAATATATCGAGCATCTCCCCCTAAATTTACAGGAGACACTATAAGCCCTAGATAGCCCTGTTCTGGCTTCCAAGTAATACTTACAGCAGTGTTGCGAACCCTTACCAAATCACCGACTTTCATTTTACCGCCTTTACGTCCCAAGATTCAAACCTTAGCCTCTTGCCGTCGACGAATACAAAACTATGCGACGTGTAGCCGTCTTTTCGACCTTGGTAGCCCATAAAGACACCAAGAGCCTCGCGCCAATCTAAATCATTGAGTAAGTGTACTTTTACTAAATCTCCTATATTCATACTACCACCTTCAAATCTTTTACTCTCTCGTTTGACTTATTACTATCCGTCCAGACAATAGTAGCCATCTGAGGGGGATCGACATCGACAATGTATCCCATCCCTCGATCAACTGAGTAGCCAACCTTTGTCACAACACCAACGGGCGAGTAGCCAAACTTCATCTTTACCAAATCACCTACTTTCATTTATCACCTCCAAGTAACGAACTGAAGCGTTATGTTTGCTGCCATCAAGCCACGCAACTTCCACTTCTTCTTTGTCTCCCCTCTCATCAGGATCAACACGGGTGACGATGCCAGTGAATTCGTGCCACCTTACCAAACTTCCAACTTTAATCAATTGATGTCTAAACATTACTCTCTCCCTTTTACATCTATAATGTAACACGTTGTGATGGCTGGCGCAACCCCAACACACCAGTCTTTACAACTTTTTGACATCTTTTTCGTAGGCGACGACGAGTGCCGAGGCTTTTGCAAACAATTCTTTGTTTCCTCTGACGAGAACTTTCAGCAGCAGAGCCTTCTCTGCCATGTAAATCTTCGCGAAGTTGGGATCGTGCTCGACGATACTGCGAGTGTTGCTAATCAAGTCTGCGAGTTTCACAGTCTGAGCCTCTGCCGATGCTGATGCCAGCCGGCTCCTGTCGATCTCTTTTCGCACTTTCCTGTTCCCGTCTGTTAGAACGCTTCGATCAGTGAGTTCATCAACGAGAGAGGCAACACGGGATCCGAAGTGCTGGCTTATGTCTGCGACAACGGCGGGAGTATCTTCAACGACATCGTGGAGCAGAGCGGCGGCGAGCACCTCTTCATCGCTAGTTACTGACTTAACGATACTCATCACCTCGACAGGGTGAACGATGTAGGGAGCGCCTGTATATTTCCTCCTTTGCTTTCCGTGGGCTTCGGTGGCGAACAATAGTGCTTTCTGAATGATGTCTGACATAGTTCTCTCTCTTTTACATCTATAATGTAACCCGTTCTGAATCACTTTGCAAGGTGTTTGAGTCACTCTTTACATTCTCTTGACATCTCTTCACAACTTCCATATCGTGCTCGCAGAACGTTCCATCTTCGCCATTACAAAATAGTTTGACTCGATGCCACTTGTCTATGAGAGAATCCTCCCAAATATCGACTGCAACGATGAGCCCCAACTGCTCCTCGAAGAAACTAAACTTTGACTTTACTAAATCACCTATCTTCATTTATCACCACCAACTTATAGGCGCGATGCCAACTATCTGTGACATCCTCCGAGCCCCACAGCACCCTTACATTGGTTTTGATAATGTCTCTCGCTTCCTCCTTGATGTCAAGAACCACGCCGACACAAGTGATGCCTCGCTTCCTGTCCTCTTCATAATATACTAAATCTCCTTTCTTCGGGAGAACCCATTTTTCATTTACACTCACTTATCACCTCTAATAATGTTTGACTACAACTGTCTATTCTGTCGTGCACAGCCGGATTGAAACCTTTATCTTCATCAACCCAAATGAGTTTCGGATAGACATAATCACCATACTTTCCACTCTTCACCATTTCAACGACAACGCCGATCCAGCCGTGTTCCTTTCGTTTTACCAAATCACCCCTCTTCATTTATCACCTCCATATAGCCCTTGTCTGCCATCAAAACCACGCCATCGCTCCATAAGATTCTGGTTTGTCCTGTGCGGAATGGAGTCTTGATATCTACCGCAAGCACGACACCGAAGCCGCCACTGTGATAGTCGTAGTTCGAGACGACAGTATGTTTCGCTCTCACCAAATCACCTACTTTCATCTATCACCTCTTCAAAACTGGTTGCTTTGCCGATGATGTCTATCATAAACCCGCTGGGAAGGTGAGTGTGAGGGACAGGCTTGAGAAACTTTACTTTGTAGCCTCCCATAAACTCGCTGTATACGAAGTGATCGACGACGATGCCGATAGCATCCAGTTCAATGTGTCTTACTAACTTACCGATCATTTATCACCTCTTCAAAGTTAGATGCTGCGCTTTGGATGTTCTTCATTCCGCTAGGGTATCCCGCCTTGCCGGTGGTATCAACGGTCTTGAGGAACTTTACTTTGTAGGCGCACCAATCGCTCCACACGAAGTGATCGACGACGATGCCGATAGCATCAAGTTCAATGTGTCTTACTAACTTACCGATCATTTATCACCTCTTCAAAGTTGTCTTCAAAGTTGGATACTGCGTTGTTGATGCCAGCCATCACACTACCGTAACCCGCATACTTGCTGGTATCGACAGGCTTGAGAAACTTTACTTTGTAGCCTTCCTCTGTCTCGCTCCACGGGTGGGTACCCACGACGATGCCGATAGCATCAAATTTAATGTGTCTTACAAGTTTTCCAATCATAGTTCTCTCTCTTTACATATATAATGTAACACGGCAGAACAGCGAGCGCAAGGAGTTTAGGCCACTCTTGACATTCTCTTGACATTTAACAGGGAGGCTAGCCATTATCGTAGCACTCGCCACAAGTTATAGTCATACGAGGGCTGCGAATAAATCCTTCTCCTCGCTTCTCCTCTCCGCAAGTATCGCAGATGAAGCCTTCAGCGGTTTCTGTCGATTCCTCTTCTTCTTCAATCGGTAGATAGACATAGACGATGGCGGGACAGGTTGGGCAAGAAAAGTTTGATACAATACCCTCTCCCTCGCCATAGCCATCACCATCTTCATAGTCGTGATCTCCTCCCCATATAAGTTCGCTTCCGCAATGCCAACAATCCATAATCTCTCTCCTCTACGCTACCGCTTTATTGTTTATAATCTCGCGCAAGGCCATCACGCCTTGCTCTTTGAACTTACACTCGCACATTACATATAGGTCGTGACCGTATAAGTTTGGAGCAGCCCAGTATGAATCTGAGTGTGCCTGTGGGCGAATCTTCGGGTCGTTGTGCTCTTCGGCACGGGACTGCGAATAGTGGACAACTGGTGTGACACCATCTGGCCAAGTGCTCATCGCTAGTTCTAGTGCTTCTTGCTCGGTTTGGCCACCAGTACAGAAATTGTAGTGATGATAGTCGAACACAATCGGGATGCCGATGTCTGAATGAATGTAGTCGAACAGATGTTTAGTAGACCACATAGATCCTTTGTCATCGTTCTCGACAGTCACGCGCTTTTGTGTGTTGGCATCGAGGCGCCTGAAGTTCTCACACCAACGCTTTGCTGTGCCATCGAAGTCGCCACCGTATGTACCGCCGACGTGTATGTTGATCTTAGCCCACGGTGTAGCCGGTAAGCCCATCAGATCAAACACCTCTGAATGAGTATTTAGTTCCTTGATGGTCTTGGTGACAACATCGGGTCGTGGCGAGCCAAGGACATTGAATGGACCTGGATGCGTTGTGATACGCATATTGTGTTGCTTGGCAAAGTCACCGCATTTCTTGAGCGTTGCTTTGATCTCCTGATAGTCTGGTAAGTCTTCCAAGCGATACTCGGACGACCACGGTAAGATATCCGAGGATAGTCGATAGAACGAAAACCCATTGGCTAAGTTCCATTCTAAGATCCTGTATAGATCCTGACAATTGAGTAGACCTAGTTCTGAAGCGTAGGCAATGCCTTTCTGCTTGAACGTCCTTTTGATCATACTTCTATTGGTTGTGATCCTCTTTGACTTAGGCAAGCCAGATAGAGACATGTTGATGCATGCGTAGCCGAAATTCATTTATCCCCCCTAGGATATAATAATATAACCCGTTATTACAGTTCTGTCAACCGTGTTCTTTATGTTTTCTTGCGATTTCTCGCAGTTCATCAAACAATTCTTTCGCGTCTGCTGGCGAAAGGAACATCGAAAGAAATGTTATTGCTCTGCTAAATATTGCTTTTCTTATTCTCATCTCTTACCTCTCTGAGAAACTCTCCGTCTAACCACATCCTACTCTCATCAATGTAGCATAAATAATCTATTGTGCCATCAGCGGCAGTGAGAGATTTTTCAAGGACTAACGCTAACTTGCCGTCTAAATGATCTTTACCAAAATGATAGAGATCCATTTGTTCACCTTCATCATCTGCTGATGATGGGTGATGGTATTTCAACATATCACCCACCTCGTACGGCATTGACCACCTCAAGACTGTCGTGTGAATGTGCTGTCACCTGAGGCGTGTTAGGCCAAACAACGTGCGCCTTTGGGATATACCTGTATTCTCCTCGTGCGCTTCCCTTGACCAACATCCAGTTCGTCACCCTAACAATCCCTACTCCCTCTGGAAGTTTTTGGTTACCAATCCACTTCCTATGGTTTGCTCTTACCAGATCTCCCACGCTTAGTGTTGGTCTGGGAAATGCTCTTATTCCATTCAAAAACAAATCATCGTTGTCTTTTCTGATCGGCTCGACTTGATTCAATACTACTCTGTCATCGGACATAAACAATCCCATAGGGCGTTACAGCCTCCATTCCACCGGAATGATCTGTTACATAGCCGCGAATTGCTGTCTTACCTTTTGTGTATGGCGCTCTCCAATCTGCTGCTTTGAAGATTGCTCCATCACTTTTGCGAACAAATCCGAAAACAGATTCATTCAAGCCATCACGGGCGACAACCTTCCAGTATTTGCGACCTTCATTGACCGAGAGTGTCTTGTCACCAAGGTTCGGGAACTGTACTCCTCGCCAATCGCTTACAACTTTCTGTGCGCCTTTGACAAACATTTCAAAAGCAATATCGATTTCTTCTTGTGAGTGGTTTTCGTTCATAGTCTTTCCCTTTTATATATGTAATGTAACCTGTTATAGTAATAAGCGCAAAGAGTTTTAGTCACTCTTGACATCTTTTTGACATCTTTATCCTGTCACCAATGATAAATCGTCGTGTGTATGCTTTGTTGATTTGCCTGTTATGCCCCAATAAACCTCGGCTTCCGTTCGATAGAACGCTCCTTGGCTTGTTGTTAGCATTACCCAGTTTATCTTCTTCACAACTCCAAGTGCTGGTTTCTCTGTAAAGATGGGAGCCTCTATCGCGTGATGTTCCCAGTCATCAGGAACTATGTATTTTACCAAGTCACCGACTTTCACAGTCGGCTCTCCCCGTGTTGATACTCCCTCTATCTTTCCATTCTTTGCTGCCTCTATCGGCACCCTAAATAGTGGCGCTAGTGTATCCCAACTTGATCTTCTTTTCATAAAGCCCCCGCGTTACACATATAATATAACACTGAAAGGTTCTGCTGTCAAGCAAATAAATTATTCGTAGCGATAGCCGATCTCTACTAGAGAACCGCCGTCAGGTAGGACTGTAAAGTATACTTTGTTTTCAATAATATCGTAGCCCCAATCCACAAAAGGAACGCCATCCACAAAAACAGCAACTGATTCTTTAATCGGTACATAAGTCAACCCCCATTCACTTATTGGATCGATACTGTCGGAGGCATCACGCACACCTTCAGTCCAATCCTTTGAACATATATCCATTACCACGCCACTATAAGTAAGCGTTGCTTCTTCATAGCGATCTCCTGCATAACTGGCGTGAATATTACAGAGGGACTTAGCAGGATCGAAGTTAATAATGCTGGACATAAACACAGAGGAGCGATAGCCGTTCAGCCAGTCCGTGAAGTCGTCAACAGTCATATCGCTCTGCTCTTCTTCGTCTGAAACGAAAACGATAAGCAGGGCAGCATCCCAACGCAACCAAGTTTGTGCGTAAGGGTTGCTTAAAATGTAATCTTGAGTGGCATTGAAGCCCTCTTCTAAGTGTCCTGTGTGCGTCATACCATCGTACATCTGCTGTGCGTCTGCTATGTCATCTCCGGGAACAAGAGGGAACTGCTGCTCATCAAGCACCTTATCAGGAGATGCTGGTATCATATTCAATCGCCAATCTGCTTCTGGCAAGTTGTTCATAAATGCTTCAACGCCGGCCAACAATTGCGCTTCGTTGTCGCCCATTGAGCAACTGGTATCTATTACAACGAGTATGTCTACTCCGTCAGTTGAATCGGGCTGCTCAAACGAATCAACCCAGACTTCGCCAATTGGCTCTGGAATGGCCGTGTCGCCGACAATGACAGTCTCGGTGACTGTGATGTAAATCTCGTCATGACCTTTGATGGCGTAGTCAGGACTACAGGACGCGGAGAGTCCCACCAAGCAAAGCCACAGTAAACCTTTGAATAATTCCACATCTAAATCCCCCCAGATTCTTAGTGTCTATAAAGTATATAGTAGCGGGAAAGCCTTTTTACCAAGTATGAGGCTTCCAAACAACCTCTTTTTCTTCTTGTGTCTCGCTTTTCTTTGGCTCTTTTGTGCCCCAGAAGTCAAAAACATAGTCTCTTATCTGCTCTGGAGATAAGGCTATTGGGCTCTTCCTGTCTTTTGCGGCACACAACTCGATGTGGTGCTTGGGTGCAGTCATAAACACGCCGTAAGCAGCATCAGAGATGCCTACACAGGTGTCTGTCTTACCTGTTCCAATGTCACCGATCTTGTAGCCGGTTGTCACATTCTCTCTCGTGACAATAAACACAAAATAGTTGTCTCTTCGTAACATAACATCGACCCCCCAATCTATGTACCCTAAAGTATATAGTCGGGGGGAAATGAAATGGCGGGACTAACGGGACTTGAACCCGCGATCTCCGGCGTGACAGGCCGGCGTTCTAACCAACTAAACCATAGCCCCTAATATTTTATCTTATGGTGCGCTCTACAGGATTCGAACCTGTGACCCTCTGCTTAGAAGGCAGATGTTCTATCCAACTGAACTAAGAGCGCATACTATAATGTAACCCGTCTGGGTTGATGTGTCAACTATTCTTCTCCACCTGCCGGAGAAATGATGGATAGATCCTCAACATACATCTTCCAGATCATCTGTCTCTGGGTGCCCATCCATTTCACGGGGACACGGTAACCTCCATGTCCGTCTGGTTCTATCTCTCCCATTATCAAGCCGACACCAAGAGATGCGGGATCGCCCTCCACTCTTGCGCCGACTGATGGTTTCACCAGCGTACCTGCTGTATAATCTAGCCTTATGTAATCTTCTTGTGTCTTCATCGTGTTCTCTAAAATAAAAATAAGAGGCAGAGTGGAACGCTGTCCTCGCCGCGTTTCCAAACTCGCCAGCCATCTTCCGACATTGTTTCGCCTCCAATTTGATTCCGCGCTTCTGTGAAACCCAATTGGGATGTGGTGTTCGTTATGGCTTTGAACACCGTTTACTTTTTGTTATTATCTCTACCCCTTACCTTATTAACTTAACCTGTTTTTGCTATTTGCGCAAGTCTTATTCTTTCTTTTGCTTTGGTAAAATACTCTTTGTCCAGTTCGCAACCAGTAAATTTACGATTCGTTTTTATTGCTGCTATCCCTGTTGTTGCCGAGCCTGCGAAACAATCTAAAACAATATCTCCCTCGTTCGAGTGCTTCTGAATTAAGTCCTCGAATAGCGGTAGGCTTTTCTGAGTCGGGTGAAACCTGTCTTTACCTCCCTGTAGCGGGTAACTATATATACCCTTGTCATATTTGCTATTGAATGTCGGCTTTGACTTCTTGATGCCCAATAGGGCTATCTCTCTACAATTCGTCAAGTAATTAACTGAACTGTTGATAGGCTGTGGGTTTGTCTTTATCCACTCAACGAGCCTAATCTGTTTGAAACCCGCCTTCACTATGGGACTATTAATGGCAATCTTCTTTCTCAATTCAAACTCTTCCTCCGTTTCTGTTTCTTTCTTTTTCTTTGGGATCGCCCTCTTTCTGTCGGGTGCGCTAGACTCCATTACCTCCTTCAGATTTGTTATCTTCCACAAATCAAAGAAAACAATACAAGTGCCTCCATCTCGGAGTATGCGATAAAAGTGCTTCATAAACAACTCCAACTTCTCAATGGTGAATTGAGAGTCCCAGTCGCCATAGTCTGTGGTGACAGCGTACTTCTTTCCATAGATACTGCCATACTTGAGATAATCCAGTCTGAACTTGGATCTCCTCTTAGCCCAGTGTTTAATGTGCACCTTTCCTTTTCTAAAAAAGTGATGCCACCACTCTAGGCTTTTATGTTCAGCCCAATCTTCCTCCGACTTAATATTCTCAGCCTCTTCGGAATCCTGTTTTGCTACATGCCCCACCCACTTATCCATACCAGAGTCTCTGGATGTGATATAGGGAGGATCCGTCAGGATTAGATCCACTGAATTATCAGGGATCTCCTCTAGGAATTTCAAGCCATCTTGGTGCTTGAATACCATTAAAACTTCTTAACTCTAGCCCAACTCTCGGATGAAGAACATTCCGGTTCAGTTTGTGGCAAGTAAAAAGCCGCATCGAATGGTTCTTTCTGGGGTAATTTAGAATTCCAATATCTCATTTTTCCACAATCCGCTGTCCTTGCCTTTGCCAGTGCCGCGCTGGTGGCCGGACTGACAGTCGAAACGATATAAGTCTTTACTGCTGCTTCGTCGACATGTTTTGCGAGCATACACCCTTGAATAATAGCGCCCTTGTGTACGCCTCCATTTGCGAAAGCAATGTAGATGTTCTCTGGCTCAATAGAGTTCCCGTCTATATCTTTATCCACTAAAAAAACATACTTGTTAATTGTTTTTTTTGCCTCCTTCATATCTGTAATTCCAAACGGATTATGTTTAATAAAATAGTTTTGCATATCTTTAAGGCCATAACTCTTCACCTTAAAACTACTTTCAGTCTTTTTTCTAAACTTGCTCCAAAAACCTTTGAACTTTTTACCCGCAAACGACGGCATTGTCCTTTCGACTTCTTTTTTAACTCTCACTCTCTTTTCAGCGTCTTCCTGATCTTCGTATCTACTGACGATACCATTAACGGTATCGTCCAGTAGACCATCGTTAATAATGTCTTGCATTGATCTAACGTTATCTTCCGCATTTGCTGGCGTGTTGGGGCGGTGGCGATTATTCTCCTTCGCCTGAAGTCTTCGGAGTTCTGTTTTGGGTTCTTTATATTCAGAAGCCCAAATCATCCCCTCGCCACAGTCTTTAATAGTATTATACGGAGGTGCCTCGTCAGACAGTTGTTTCGCAGCGCGGAAACGAGTATTTCCCCATCGGACGGCAAATTTCCTATTCGGAGTATTGAAATCTTCAATGCAGATGCTTTCTTTCTGTCCGGTCGTTTGAAAAGAGTTAGATATTTCACTGACTTTGTTGGGCGGCGAATCTGTGTCTCTATTTTGCGAACGATCATCCCTCTCAATCCTACTAATCGGAACCTGATACTCTGTGACATCTTTCTCACGGACGGGACAATATCTATCCCTCTTTGTAGCGCTTGAAAAACTCCACGCCTTGTTCGTATTGCTGTGTAAGTTTACGATATTGTTGTTAATCTTATTCATCATTTTTAATTTCCTTAAATTATTCTTTTGCCAAACTTTTTAATCTCTCCCCAAGTCACGCTGGCGCTGAGACGGGGATCTTTCTTCTGAAGGACAGTTGGAAACTTATTTTTAAGTTTCGGAAGCAAAATGTCATAGACTTTCTTGCCGTCCATCATCCAACTTTCTACCAGTTTTCCCTCTTGAAACCTGTTGTAGTAGTGCCTCGGATATTTTGCTATCTTTTTCTCGCGCAAGTATCTTTCTTGCTCTGGCCAAGATGACTGCACAGAGATACCAGTGTACGCGCCCTTACAGTTTTTACCTGTTGTGGACTTGTATTCAACCTCTTCTCCGTTATCAATAGCGTCAGCGCCAGAGAAGTCCTTTGCTACTTGGTGACCAAGAACTGTGGCTGCATAAATCTCTTTGCTCCGAGCATAACTAAAGGGATCACCCCAGCCCTGCCGGTCACACAATCGCGCCATCTTCTCATAAAGTTCTCTGTATTCTTGCTCTGGTGTTCTTGTTGCACTATTCATATTCCCCCCGAAGGAACTTGTGGGCATCTCTGCCCGTTACATATATAATATAACACGTCTCATCTCATCTGGCAACTAAAAAGTTGTCAATAAAATGTTAAAGAGTAAAGTCTATCTCGACCGAGCCTTGTTGATCTTTCTTGATCTCTGGCTTCTCTTCTCTTCTTGGTGCTTCTGGTGATGGCACATAAAGTTGCTGGCGAGATTCACTTTGTCGTTCTCGCTCTTGTCTTTGCTTCTCTATTATCCAGTTTGGTATACTCATAGATCACCCCCCAGTGTCGTCTATTTGTTCTTCTGTCTTTTGTTTTACTGCTCGCAAATTGAAGGCTTGCGGAACCATATTGGCAGGGAAGAACCCTGTTATCTGGTAGTGTGGCTTTGTAAAGTCGCAGATGTAATGCTCTTCGTCATCCATTGTGTCGTAGGTGCAAGCCAGACAGGAGTCAAAATAATTTAGGATCAACTCGTCTGCTTTGCTATTGAAATCTTCACCACATGTTTCAGTTATTACGTTGTATAGCCCTTGCTTCTCGCTGAAATAGTAGCCATATTCAAAGATGCCCAGCAAGATAGATAGCATCGCAGGCAGAACCAGCGCGAACTCTATTGCGGCTGCACCTCTTCTGTTAGACATAGATGGGCTCCATGTTCGCCCACATAGAGAACAACTGCATAACAGAGATGCTTAGTGGGAGGCAAATTTGTTCTTCAACTGCCGTGATGAGTTCTTCCATTTCTGTGAGATCCGCTTGTCCCACCTCTGCTATCATCACAGAGAAAGCAGTGTTTGGATCCATCATCTTATTCAACATTCCAATATCCATTGTTTTCATATCGGCTCTCCTAAAGTAAATAGAGTAAACAAAAGTGTTTCCCCTTTCTGTCTATATAATATAACCGCATTTGGAGAGTGTGTCAAGGGACTTTACATATACATGACATTTTACTGCTTGATGCTCATGCTCTTGTCGTATGCTTTGTTTTTTAGTATTGAGAGCCTCTCAAGCTCCATAGAGCGCCTTAAAGTCTTAAAGGCGAGGTTTTCTACGCTATACACGCCATCCTCTTTAGAAAGCCCTATTTTGCGAAGGTTACGGATTTTCTGTTTAAGCCTGTCAATTGCATCAAGAGCATCGTTCAGTTTCCCGTCAGCAAGCAGCTTCTCTGCTCTGTCTATTTGGAAGATAATGTCGTCTGCTTTCTTCTCAATGTTTGGCTGGTCTATGGGGAACCTTGCAGTCTCCTCTTGTTCTGGCTTGATGGCCCACTCGTCGTTTTGGACAGAGTAAACGCCTGATGACATGTGGCTCTCGTTGGTGTTCTGCACATAAACCTCAACCTCAAATCCTTTGAGGAAAATGTTGTGCCTGATGTTCCACACGGCCTTAAGGTTTTGAAAGTATTCTTTCACTAAATCTGCATCAGCGTCAATCGCTGCGAAGTCGACAAGTATGTGAAGATCGAAATCAGAATACTTAGACCAGTT
>ENA-ORXF01001475-ORXF01001475.1-marine-metagenome-genome-assembly--contig:-NODE-1475-length-15123-cov-5.377376_pt1 | contig 15123 bp, 26 predicted proteins | sample MGYA00237864_ERZ511476 | MGnify/ENA primary metagenome ERZ511476 (study PRJEB26306, sample SAMN06343908) | marine metagenome | isolation source: coastal waters | place: Atlantic Ocean: West Antarctic... | reverse complement strand
GCTACACCCACTGTGTGAGGGGTGGGGTGCTATTCCCCCCATCAAAATCACACAAATACAATACATTTAATGATTAACAATAATAAAGTGCTATACAGATAACGCTAAAGCATGATACGGTTCTCAAACATTAAACAAAAGGAGTCAGAAATGACACAAAGAAACCCACACCCCTTCGAACCACAAGACGATGCTGCACTGAGTAATCTCACCAGCATCTCAATCAAAGGCTTGAGACTAAGCAAAGACTTCAGCGAAGAGACTCATTGCTTTCAAGCAACAGTCTACATCGATGGCAAGCGTGCCTTCGTTGCTCACAATGACGGGCATGGTGGTGCCAACTACTACGCTCCACATGGCGTGTCCAAAAACAGTGACGCAAAACGCCTTGCCTTCAAGAATTCTATGGCAGAGGCACGCAAAGAAGCAGCACGCTACATAGAGGCCAAGGGTGAGGACTATAATTGGGCTGTTGAAAGATTCGCTGACAACGATGAGCTAATAGATTGGGTCATCACCGACCTGATCAATGAGATTGAACTCTTAAAAGAAATGCGTAAGCACCTAAAGATAAAAGTTGTTGCATACAACAAACGCACCCGCGAAATGGACCAATGGAGAACCACGCCCGTGGAATCAAACATTGATCCGCTCAAAAAAGTCTTTGAGAAAATGCCATACGTTTGGCTCAACGAACTGTCCGAATCAGAAGCACTTAAGTATTGGAGGAATGCAAAATGACCACACTACACCCAAACCTAGAACACTACGTTGTCACCACCCAAGAACTTGTACGCCATGAGGTGCGCGTACTTGCCCCTAACCAGCGTGTAGCTAACGCCAAGGCCGTTAACGGTGACGGCTTAGTAACTCGCTTACCTCAGAGCATGTGTACGCTGGTGGTTAACGAAGACTCAGTTGTTCAGAACATCATGATGCTTGAGCAAGCATTGAGTAACCTCGCTGAGATATGCGAAGCCGATGAAGACATCAACAGCAGAATAGGTAAAGAGTACCCATTCTTTCAATGCCTCACCGATATGTTCTGCGATGTAGTTGTATGGCGTGAGGCACAAGAGAAAACCAAGCCTTTAGCTACGCTACTAACCCAAGAGGAGGGCTAGACATGCCTAAGTTTGAGGTAAGAGTAACAAGCACCGTCACTATTAATTATTTGGTCGATGCTGATGATTGGGAGGAGGCCGAAGATATTGTGCAGCAGGGCGATATCAAACCTCACCACACCAAGTATGGCGAAGATCTCTTAGACACGGAGGAGATCGATGAGAGTCCTTGATCTCTTCTCAGGCATAGGTGGGTTCTCGCTTGGCTTGGAGGCAGCGGGTATGACCACTGTTGCCTTCTGCGAACGTGACCCGTATGGAACTAAGATACTAAACAAGCATTGGCCTGATGTGCCCGTGCATAGCGATGTAAGGCAATTAGATGGAACAAAATTCTCAGGATCAATTGACGTTGTTTGCGGGGGATTCCCTTGCCAACCATTCTCAGTCGCAGGAAAGCAGCGAGGCAAAGAAGATGACCGTCATCTCTGGCCTGAAATGTTACGAGTCATCCGTGAGTCCAAGCCAAGATGGGTCATTGGAGAAAATGTTTCTGGCTTCGTCCGCATGGCACTCGACGATGTGTGCCTTGACTTGGAAAACGAAGGCTACACAGTCAGGACGTTTGTACTACCAGCTTGTGCCGCAGACGCACGACACCGCAGAGATCGCGTCTTCATTGTGGGCTACGCCAACAGCAAGCACGGGTGGAGGGATACCAACGGACGCAGAGAATCGGGGTTGGAAGTGGGAAGGAACTTACTGGCGCAGACCAGACGGGAGCAAGTTCCAGACTCAACTGATCGACCAAGCAAAGATGTGGCCCACGCCACTGACAAGGGACTACAAGGGAGGGAGATCTCCTGCAACACTGAAGGCGAAGGGACGCACGCCAACGAACAGTTTACCGGATTCGGTTACGCATCAGGAAGGCAAGAGTGGCCCTCTGAACCCGCAGTTTGTCGAATGGCTCATGGGGTTCCCAATCGGGTGGACAGAATAAAAGCTTTGGGCAACGCCGTTGTACCTCAACTCATTCAAATAATAGGTGAGCTTGTGCTTGCCGCAGACAAGGAAATGAATCATGAACATTGAACTAACGAAGCAACAACATGAACTCTTGACTAGACTAATGCGCTCATCAAAAGATGACCCACGCATCCATGGCCTGATAGGCACATGCTTCTGGTCTCTCGACCATACCAAAGAAGAAGAGTCCAACCTAAAGGACACATGGACATCTATTGAAGAGCGACTCAAGGAATCGGCAGATGCAGGATGATTCCGATCCCACACAAAAACCTACTGAAGATGGCACATGGGGTGGGCTACGAGATAACTCAGCCGACATGCACAAGCATCGTGTGCTGCGAGACTTCAAGTGTGATTGGTGTGGTAAACCATTCAAAGCACACCACCCTCAGTCTAGGTTCTGCTGTACCAGCCATAGGGTGCAAGCTTGGAAGGCAAATCAAATCCCTAGTCCTAAACGCCTGACCGCATTAGTTCGCAAGGGCAAGATGTTCAGGCCACCAAGGCACCTAACCTAATCCTCCTCACCATCCTCCTCCTCGTACTCTTCGGGGTCGAGGATCTCATCATCATCCCAATCATCATCATCCAACTCCTCATCCAACTCCCCCTCATCAGACTCATCCTCCTCTTCCAACTCCTCATCCACCTCCTCATCCTCTGCCTCCTCACCCACAACCTTACCCATAAGCACAGGCGCAAGCTCATGCTTATCAAGCAACGCCTGTAGCCTTGCCTCAACCTCACCCCTGTCCATCTGATCTATGGTGCCTGTCCTCACCTCTTTCCGTTCGACCATCAGTCCTGCAAGCTTGGCTCTGCCTAACTCAGCACTCACGGCTGCGCCATACGAACCATCCTCCACTGCTGCATCCCGAATCATCTGAAGGTCACGCGCCACATTGTCGAATGTGATCTCATATTTTTTCTGATTAGACTCTTGGAGCTCCCGAATTTTAGTTTGAATGTGAGCAAACCTAGGATCATTCAACAACATAGATGCTGACTGAGTGGGTACTGCATACCCTGCTCTATGAGCACACTCAGTATTCGTCATGTCCTGGTAAACATAATTCTGAATAAATGTTTGCTGCTTCTTTGTAAACGGACGCTCCTTAAACTTTGCAATCGCATACCGTTTTGGGTTATTCAAAATGTCTGTGTCAGCATCCCCATAATCAACACCAGATTCTTCACTCATTTAAAAACTCCAATTATTTTTTTCTTTTCCCAACCCCTCTTCTAAGAAGGGAGTAAGGGGGTGTCCCGTAGGGGAGATATTTATATCTCTCTCCCCTTCTTTAGAAGTGACCCACCTGACCCTTGACCCACCCTTATAAATCAATGACTTACGAGGCGAAGGGTCAAGGGTCACGGTAGGTCACGCTGACCCTCGTGACCCTACCCTATTCCCTTATAAATCAATGACTTGACTTACCGTAGGGTCAAAACCAAAACACCCCCTTGACCCTACGCTTTTAGGGTATCCAGCCCCCCGCCCAAACCTCGAAACTACATTAACTTTAGGGTCTAAGTATGTCACCACGACCAACAGTTTCGCTACGCTTACCACTGAACTTGCCCCGATGATCGGTAACATACAGGATGTTTTTGCCACAGTTACGGCACCCGCTGTAGTCCATTCCAGGGTACTCGGCCACATAGTATTGGGCCTCACATGATAGGCATTCCACATGCCATTCGTTGTTAACTACTACCTTCATCGTCACTCCTACCCTATCTGCCTCGGACCTGGCCAAGACGTTCTGTTGATCAGCCTAGACACCACCAGTAGGCTAGAGCCAACACGCTCGGCTATCTTAGTGCAGGTCACACCATCCCACTGCATGTTCAATATCTCTCGCTTCTGTGCTTCACTGAACTCATCTATCAGCACATTCTTAAGTCTGTTCGTTATGTAATTTTCGTGCGCCAATTCCTGCGCCTGTATCGCCGACATAAACATACTACTACTACTTCTTCTTCTTGCTAAACCATTGCTCACTTGACCACCCTCCATTGCTTTGTTTGTTTACTTATCTGCTTGCTGCTCTGTTCCTTTAATGGCTGCCATCAATCCTTCCACAGACTTTGTGAACCTGCGTATGTCTGCGCTGTTCTTTGCTATGTTCTTGGCTAGGAACTCCATTGACTCACTTAGATCCTCGTTTGCCCTGCTTAGTACAGCCAACTCTTTCATAGTCCCAATGAACTCTTCAATTAGATTCTCCGTAACCTCCGCCTCAAGCGTTACCTTTGCCATTCATTTCTACCTTTCTGTTAAATCTTTTGTTAGAGTCCGCTTGACCCTTGTTGCTTTGGGTTGCCCCGTTATGTGCGCCTCACCTCACCCGCGATCCGCACCTCTAACGGGTTTTTTTATACCCCACACATACCATCACACTCATCACCAAAGTCCATGGTCACCTGATCTTCTGCTGGATCAGAAAGATCTGCGTCCTTTAGCGGTATCAAACTACGATGTATGTAGATCTTACTGGTGGTGCCACGAAAGTTATCCCGTATGTGCTCATCCACCTGGACCGCTTGGTTCCATGACTTCTCATCTGTTGCTTTCATCTCTCGCCAGAATGCGTTGTCATGATAGGGGCAGAAGGTACATGCGCTCTTCTTTGGCAGTTCGTTATAGCCGTTGTCTCTCATCCATCGAAGGCAGTGCCAACGTGACATACGCTGCTCGATCAAAGGCCACCTGTTGTTAACCCACTTCTCTGGAGCATCCTTCATTCGTTGCTGCTCATCAGTGCTGATACCTATCCACTGCTCCACGCTATCCGCTGGGATGCGTTGCCCTTTCTTATAGCCTAGCAACTCACGAATCTTTCGCTGTATAGGAGTCACCTTGTAGTCACGGGTACACTGGCGCATGAGTATGCCCTCGCCCACGCCACTAGGTGACGCAGTAAAGAAGGGCGGTGATGCGCTTCGATTGTCAGGGTTCATCACATCTTCAAACAGATTCCCCCTGGTCACACGAATCACTGGGAAAGGTAGCTGTTTCTCTAGCCAGTCAAGCCAAAAGTAAAGATGATCAGGCTCTGCCTGGGTGTCAGCGAAGATGGCATAGTCAGGCATAGGGGTTATCTGCCCCTTAGCCGCCATCAACGCCATGACAGATGACTGCACACCAGCGCCCAAGCTTAGTACTACAAGTTTTTTATTCATTGAAAAATCCTGGGGCAAGTTCTGGCATACCAGTCGCTGGCTTGTTTATGCTTTTAAGTTCTCTGGTTCTAAAAAATCCTACATGCTCAGGGTACATATTCATAAACCTTCTTGCATAGAATGCTCTATAGTTATTGTTGAGTTTGAATTGACTTAAGCCATCCCCACCCATGTCTTTTTCCCACCTGATTCTTTCAAAGATAGCGTTCACGCTGTAGTTTTCATAACCTTTAGTGATTATTTCATATGTGAAATGAACAAACATATCCCAAACCTCTGGGTTGGCATCATGAAAAGCAATGCAATCCTTGATCATCTCCTCATGCCTATTGTTCAAGATCTTCACTCGGCACTCTTGTCACCATGGACTCATAATCTTTTTTTAGTTGCCAGATTATGTCTTGCATCAAATCCAATTGAACAATCCTATGTTCTTGGTAAAAACTATTACCCAACCTTATGAAGCCTTCTTCGCCTGACCAATAAATTTCACCCATCTTTGTCATATCTGGACTGTCCATCACTATTCCTCCCATGGTCGTTTCATTTCATTTGATTCAAGGTAATGCCAGACCGCCTTGCCCGGAACGGCATGCGTCTTGACAATGTTACCTTTATATTTCTGGACAAAAGACACCGCCTTCTGCCCAGCCTTATCACCACTGTTCAAGTTGGCTTTGCCTAAAGCCTCCTTGGCCAGCAGTTCTAAATCTTTTCTTATGTAAAACTTTGTACTGCTCATGGCATTCACCACGACGTTTGCGATAGCCACCTCTTCATCCTCGGTAAGTTGAGGCTTGATATTCCGGGGCGTTAGTTCGTTGACCTTCCACATGCCATCACCGAAGTCGAAGTTTGCTAGGTGTTCTTGTGGCTCTTTAGAGTTACGCGCCTCATAGAAGACCGACACATCTGTCTTATCACCACCCAGCTTTATGCCTGAATCAAACCAACCGGCGAACACGGAGCCGCCCCTGGCAGACATGAATGTCTTGTCATCTGCCCGTTCCTTACCTGTGTGGTGCGCGATGATCACGGAAATGTTATGCATATCGATGAGCATATCTACGCGATCCAGCAATTTTCGTATTTCTGTATTTGAATTTTCCTCACCGTCGAAGAAATTAATAATGGGGTCTATCATCACTATGTCTGGCTTGTGAAACGCGATCTCCTGACTGATCTGTTCTATGTCCTGGTCCCGCATCAGGTTCTTTCTAAGCCGCCCACTGATGATCAGGTTGTTATGACCCATCCGCTTCAGGTCATCATCAAACTCAAACCTTCTATAGTAGGTATCTACCCTGCGCTTAAGAAACTCTGCGATGATCTCTGCTTGGAACCACATCACCTTCAATGGCCGACTGAACTCCACATCCATGAAGTCTGTGCCGGTGGTAGCTCCCGCCGCGAATGCACCCAGCCAATTGGACTTACCAATCTTTGGCTTACCAAGTAACAGCACCCGACTCTTCTGAAATATGAATGCATCACCCCAGTATTGCTCGATTCCATCATCGTTCATGTCCATCCATTCAACGTCACTGAACGGCTTTAACCCTAGTGGGCCTGATAACTTATCCTCTTCACCTTCATCACGCTTTTCTTCTATAGGATCTTCTTGTGACTGAATGACCCTGAGGTCTTCATTGATGTCTGTCTGCCATTTGCTTGTCTCCCACGCCATGACCCCTGCATTCACATCGCCCGGGTGTCTTTTGATGTGCCCGTTGATTATGCTGATGGCTGTGCGGGTGACCTCGATCAGGTCCATGGGTGGGAAGCATGTTTGGTTCCAGTCCTGCGCTTTGATCAACACCTCGCGCATACCCCAGCCTTCCTTGACCCACTTACCTATGAGTCTTGCCAGGGTATCGTTGCGCGTGCCTTGCTCGGATGGTGCCTCAGTTAATTTTTCGCGGATCGATTCGACCTTGCTGCCCGTGTTGAACACATGCATCATTTGCAGATCGTTATCGACCAGGGCGGGGAGATCATCCATTGACCCGACTGACCCGTAGTTGTCATCGCAGGTCATGGAATATCCATGCGAAGGTGCGACCATTACATACCCGCCGTCACCACGGACATCGAGCTTGTTCTTGCCTGCACTGTTGCGAACGACAGTAGAGCCAAGTGAATAGAAGTAGTGAGCTCCTCCTCGTGGAGTAGTCTGCTTGAGCGGTGTTCTTGTGATAGCCCCAGCCTCGATCCAATTGATTGCATCATCACTGTCTGCATCAACGACGCTGAACGTAATGCCGGTTATCGCCGCCCAGTTTGCTAATGGGTATTGGCTATGCCACTGAGTGATCTCATGCTCTGATGGCTGGATCTTTTGGTAGTGCTGCCACTTCACTCGCGGTGTCTTGGCCCACTTAGCTTTGAGTTCATCCTCTGAATCAAATGGGTGCCTGGTCCGAAAGTATTGCGGTACTACCTCGGTCGGGGAGCCACAGGGAATGATGTGCATACCCTGCTCCCACATCTCTAAGAGCAACTCTTCTTTTGCTTCGGGCGACATAGGCCCGTCAAAGCTACTAGCTAGAAAAGGCATCATCAAGATTTCCGTCCGACCCAATACCTCTGGTCCTCACCACGAGATGACTCAATGGTCATGCCTAGTTTGTATGCTGCCGCCCGGATACATCTGACTTCTTCTTCATTATTAAGGTACACACTGTCACCCACCGCCATCTTCTTCAAAAGCTTTTGCCATTTGCCTTGACCCTTCGTAGGATGACTCGGCTTCGGCACGTTTTGCTCAATCATAAATTCCATGACTCTTCTTTTTGTTAGCTCAGTTGCCTCATACTACTCATGTAATATCCCTTTGTAAAATTATTTTATAAAAAGGTATTGTACTTCCTTGGACTTTCCTGCATGATCGGTTTCGTAGAGAGATGAGTTGATAAGAAAAGGAAAGAAGCATGACAAGCATGAAATGTTTGGCGCTGCAATTAGCGGGTGCAAAAAGCAAGAAGGGTGAGATAGAGAAAACGATCAAGAAGTTGAACCGTGAACTCTTAGATACGAAAGAAGTAAGTGCAATACTTGCTCCGATCCACAACGAGGGTGGCGAGAGAACAGACAGTGGCATCACTGTCGAGATCAAGAGAGATCACATCTGGGATCAAGTCATCCTAGATGAAGTAGTTGAATCAATCCCAAAGCAAGAATGGCCCTCCTTTATAACCCAGCAAACTACATACAAAGTTGATATGCGTTCATTCAAAGATTATGCATTGGCTCATCCAGCCAAAGCTAAGAAATGGCATGACGCACATTCAATTAAGTTAGGTGACCCCAAGGTCAAAACAATCAACGCTGAAAAACTACTTAAAGAGGAGGACTAACATGTCTTTACTTCAGCAGGTTACGAGTACCCGTGAGAGCGGTGGGCCAATACCCCCAGTGCGGATTAACATCCAAGGCACAGATGGCATAGGCAAGAGTACGTTTGGTGCCAACGCAGATGCACCGATCTTTATTCAAGCGGAGGACGGTCTGTCTTTCATTGATGCGCCAAGGTTCCCTGCAGCTAACACCTGGGAGGATCTTATCGAGCAAGTGAAGACGCTTGTGACTGAAGATCATGACTATAAGACAGTCGTACTGGACACAACTGATGCTGCCGCCAAACTAGGCGAAGCATATGTGTGTGCTCAGAATGGCTGGTCAAGCGCGGCAGATCCAAAGGCAGGGTATGGAGCATTCTATGTAGGAGAGGAGAATGCATGGGTTCATTTGTTGAATGGGCTGAACGTAGCTCACACACAGAAAGGTATGAACATCATTCTGTTGAGCCACGTTGCAACCAAAGCTTACAAAGATCCTGAGTTGGAACCTTATGATCGCTGGGAAATGCGTTGCAACAAGAAGGTCAACGCCCTGATTAAGGATTGGTGTGACTTCAACTTGTTTGCTAACTATGAAACCACCTTGATCAAGGATGGTCAGAAAGCGCGTGGCGTGAGCTACGGTAACCGCAGTTTGTTTACCAAGTTCGCAGCAGCGTATGACGCGAAGTCTCGCATAGATCTTCCACAGAAGATTGAGTTCTCATGGCAGTCATTCATGACTGAATACACCGCAGCGTTAGCTGCAAAAACTACAAACGAAGCAGCAGCTTAAGGAGCAGCATTATGGGTCTATTAGATCAAGGGATCGATGTAAGTAACATCGAAGCAAGTAAAGGTGGCGCATCTGAGCCAATGCCAGCGGGGGATTACACTCTGTCGGCAGCAACTTATGAAGAGACGCACTCTAAGGCTGGCAACGAGATGATCAAGGTTGAGTTCAACATAGTTGGACCAAGCCATGCGGGTCGTAAGGTCTGGGAATATTTTGTACTCAACAACCAAGTGGCTGTGTCTCGCTTGAAGGCGTTCATCGGAGCTACTGGTCAGGATGTGTCACAGTCTTTGAACACCGACATGCTACGCACTGCGATGGGTAAGCAGTTCACTGGTGCAATTAAGATTGAGCCAGGCTCTGGGCAGTATGGCCCAAGCAACAAGATTGCTGGGTTCAAAGCAGGCGCTGGGGCTGCACAGCCACGCGCTCAGACTGAACAGCCACAACAGGCACCGGCACAACCAGCCGCTGGTCTAGAGACAGCAAGCTGGTCGTAAGAAATTTGCAACTTCTGGTTATGTAGTATTGATTTAGCTAAAAGTTGCACATCAGTAGTAAGGCCAAGGGAGAATCCTACTTCCTAGTAGCACGTTCCCGTCCGTGTGGCCGAAGGCGGGACCAATTACGGGAGTATTATGCAAACAAATAAACAAAAGAAACGCCTTAAACGAAACACCAAAGCGTTTCGCAAAGCATTACCTGAAAACGAAAGCGGGTCCAGAGACACTTTCTATGACAAGACATTGCGTAGTCACTGGAAAGAAATAAACATACACGCACATAGTGGCGGTACAAGAGTAGGTCACAAGTAAATGAAACTAACAACCGAACAGATGGTAGCCCTATACGACCTAGAAACTAGTGAGATGATATCTTTGATAGCAACTTTATCTATGACGCTGTCGGCTAGGGTTAACTCAATTACAGCAGAAGAACTTTTGATAGATCCATCAATGGAAGATGACCTCCACTAGGCAGGGCTGTTTAGACCAGGGGCTTTCCAATGTCCTATTAGCGTGTTCCCGTCCGCGTTGGTCGATAGGCGGGGCCAATATAATTCTTTTGCGTAAAAGCATCACGCTAAAGAAAAGTATGTATAGCCTCCACTAGGCGGGGCTGTTTTTAAAAACAAAGCAACAAGAGATAGATATGAAAGCACCAAGCAAAAAAGAAGTGACAGAGCAGTTGAAAGAAGAGATCAGGCTCCGCAGCCTGGATCAAGAGCGTCACATCCGCACTACTCAGGAACTTCGCGCAGCAGAGAAGCGCATCGAAGAGCTTGAGCAGTTAACCAAAGGCACTGATGTCTTCCAAGTCTCGCACCCTGCCAACTTGTTTTGGCACCGCTACGCCGATCACGGGTTGAGGGTTTATACACATGGGGATGACCATGATGACAGCAAGCAATTGCTGACTAGGATACCCCTTTTCACTAACTACCACGGCGACCCCGATACGCAGAGCAAGATAGAAATCTTGTTGAAGTTGCAAAAGTTGCTGTCTGAAGCCTACGAGTCTTTCCCCGACGAACACATTGGGGTGGAGATCTTCATGGCAGAAAATAACGTGAATGCTTAAATGAATGATGCGTATGAAGAATGGCTTGCTAAAGGTAATAAGCCAACTCAGCTTCCAGATGATGCAACTGTTGGTGATACCAGGCCGTGCATAAACTGTGGGCAACTCAAGCCAATGGCTGAGTTTACGCAGTTCAAAGGACGATTAAAGTGTCAAGCTTGTTACCAAAGAAAAAGCAAAGGCTTTGTAATGAAGGAGTGATCATGAATGAACCAACACGCGAACAGGCAGAGGCATCAGATCCTGCCGCCCCATGGAACAAACCCGACGCAGAGTTTTGTGACAAGCATCCTGATGAAGAGATCGACACTGCTTGGTACGAAGACTGCGATTCGCCTACCGGATGGCATGCTCATAAGTACTGCCCAGTCTGCGAGGCACTTGCCCACCTAGATGAAGGGCAACTGTACTGCGAAGACTGTTACAAGTCTGACCTTGAGTACGATCCAGATGAAGGGTTCTATTGTTTAAATTGTGATGCATATGCAGAGGGAGTAAACACTCATGCAGGACATGAATGAAGAGTTTGAAATTGAAATGCCTGGCGCGGATGAAGAACATCAGTACGCCCTGCAACTAATAAAGAACATGGCTTCTGTCGCGGATGATTTAGATCCAGACATATTTGCAGAGACTATGTTGATCTACGCAGTAACCTACCACTTGTCGAGCGGCAACACAGAGATAGTCCGCGAACTTCTATCCAAGGCTTTAGCCTCAGAAGAAGAAGAACCGATGGTATGTCACTAATGAAGTTAAGGTACTACCAAGAAGAAGCGATTGATGCTGCGCTGCATTGGTTTGAGACTCAATCAAGCCACCCTTTAATCGTACTACCCACAGGTGCTGGCAAGACAATAGTCTTCGCCAACCTGATCAAACAATTATTTGAGCGTGAGCCTGACTGCAGAGTATTGATCCTCGCACACCGGCAGGAGCTCGTGTCTCAGGCTGAAGATAAGCTTAACAAGGTATGGCCCTGTGCCCCGTCAGGCATTGTTGCTGCAGGACTCAGGCAGTTTGAAGTTGATGCGCGCATTGTTATCGCCAGCAGAGACACCCTGGCAACGCCTAAGCGATTGATGTCTAGTGGGCACTTCGACTACATCATTGTCGATGAAGCACACCACGTTTCACCAGACCAGAAGACGCGCTACCGAAAGATCTTTGAACACTTTGCGCTTGAGCAATGGAGTGAACCTAGAATCCTAGGCGTAACAGCTACACCATTTCGTATGGGCCAAGGCTTTATCTATGGCTTAGACGATCACTTCTTCTCAGGCGTAGCTTACAAGGTAGGTATACCTGAGATGATCAAGCAGGGTTATCTGTGCCGCTTGTCTGCGTTCAAGGTAGATGATGAAGCAGTGATCGATGCATCTACTGCGCGGGTCAAGTTCAAGGGCGGTGACTACCGCGAGTCAGACATTGCAATGCTTGCCATGGAAGATCACACCATGCTTGCCATCGTTAACGACTGGATCGACAAGGCGTACAGCAAGGGCAGACTAAGCAGTGTGTTCTTCTGCATCACCGTAGACCATGCCAATAAGATGTGCATGTACCTGAAACAGGCAGGCATCGAGGCTGCTGTAGTGACGGGGGAAACCCCACAAGCAGAGCGAGAAGACATCCTTGAGCGTTTTGAAGACGGCAAGATCAATGCGCTGTGCAACGTAGCTGTTCTCACTGAGGGGTGGGATGCCCCGCGAACTGATTGTATAGCACTACTCAGGCCCACCAAGTCACTGGGTCTGTACATACAGATATGTGGCCGAGGCATGCGGACCTGGGGCGAGAAGAAAGACTGCATGCTGCTGGACTATGGCGAGAACATGCAGCGCCATGGGTGTATTGATACGGCCAAGCCGCCAGCACCTGAGAAGGAAGAGGACAAGACTCCTAAGATCTGGATCTGCGATGAGTGTGTAGGTGTAAACGACTACGATGTATATACCTGCGCTGAGTGTGGTGCTGATCGCGTAAAGCAGATGGTGAAAGAGCAGCAACTGCTGATAGGCGCGATGGAAGAAGAGAAGGATGCCGCCACATCCAGGCAAGCAGCCGCAGGTTCTGTCTTATCAGATGAACTAGAAGACCCTGCTGAGAAACAAGAACGTATCAAAGACATTGATTATGTGACCGCTGAGAAGAAAACATCTAAGAGCGGTAACGAATACTTGAACGTCATGTTCTCAACACCTGGCGAGTACTGGCCCCAGAGCATGCCGATCATGCTGGGCATGAGGGGTAAGGCTGGGATGATGGCCGAGAAGAAGTGGAGGGCATTGACCAGCCAATACAAGTGCCCTGAAGATATTGATTGGGCTGTGCATCAAGTGAACGTGCAGAACAATATGAATCACATTAAACAAATCACTGTAAGAAAAGAGGGGAAATACTGGAATGTTGTCAGCGTCCATTTTTGAAAAGATCGATGAGTCTATTGCAGCAAAAGAAGGCCGTAACCGTGGGCACCTAGGGTTCAGCGGCATAGGCGATGATGATGAGTACCGGCAATGGATGGGCTTCCGCTGGTGCTTACCATCTACATTCGGCGGCAGGATGCTGCGCTTGTTTGACTTGGGCAACCGCATCGAGGATCAGATCGTAGATAACATCCGCGACACAGGAATTATATCTATTGCCTCGCATGATAAAGATGGCAACCAGTTCCGAGCATCGTTCCTTGGCGGTCACTTCGCAGGCTCTTGTGATGGCCTTCTCAAGGGCGTACTGCCACCACCTGATGAAGAAGTTGTCTTACTCATGGAGGTCAAGAGCGCCAACGACAAGCGGTTTAAGGAGCTCGTTAAGCTACAAAGCTATGAGGACTGGAGTGATTCATACCGCGTACAGATCCATGCGTACATGGGCGCGCTTGGTTTGACCAAATGCATGGCTGTTGTGATGAACAAAAACAACAGCGAGATATACTCTGAAATCATCGATTACAAGCCACAAATCTGGGAGCGTGCCCAAGAGAAGGCTGAACGTATCATCTGCAGTGACAAGCCTGACATCAGTACTCGCCGCTCAGAAAAAGACTGGCGCATGAAGAACGAGCCTAGTGTGTACAAGGACATCTACTATGGTCGGCGGTTACCTGAGTCAGTCAACTGCAGGAACTGTGTGCATGTTAAGCCACTCACAACATCCAATGGTGCGGTTTGGTACTGTGGTCGTAGCAATAGATCCATACCGATTGAAGAGCAGCCACTAGGCTGTAAGGACCACATGTGGATACCTGCGCTGGTGAACGCAGATCATATCCCTGCTAGGAGCACGCCTGATGGCATGGCTTATCAAGCAGGTATCCTGGAGTTCTATAACGGCAAAGGCCCAGACGGGGCTGAGTATGAGTACAGTAGCGCAGAGATGCGTGAGCTATCGAAGACCAACTTCAATACGCAGATGATGATTGATGGTGAGAAGATTAGGGCTGAGTTCCCTGGTAGCTACTACGACAACATGGATGAGAGCACGCCTGGGTTTTAGTCCCAGGATCGTGGGTCTTTAACGATCAGTATCTTGGTGCCTGGGTATAGCGCCTCAACAAGTTTCTTCTTGAGCGTGAACACCTGGGTTATCAATCCCTTAGTATCCTCTATCACCACCTCACCATCACGCTTATAGCGGAAGTCCGCAACGTATGAGCAGATCTTCTTGTCCTCACCATTCACAGTAACAACACATGGGAAATCAATCTGGACTTCTAGGTCAGATATCTCACCGGCATCTTCGTATCGTTTAAGGATTTTATACCGAGCGGCTTCAAGCTTTGAGTCAAAGACGATCCCATCGTACTCAGTCTTCTTGGCGAAGTACTTGTTCTTCTTCGGTGCCTTCTGAGGTATCAAACTAATCTATTCCTAGAAGTTTGTTTAACTCTACCTGCTTCAATGCTTCTATGCCACGGTCAAAAAGTGACTGAGGCGGAGTAGGTGGCGTAGGAGCCCCTGGTTGAGGTTGCCCAGGTGGCGTGCCAGCTTGTGTTGGGGACATTGGAGTCGCAGGCTGTCCTTGTGCAAGGGGTTGAGCCGCAAGTTGTTGTGCTTGTACTTCGGCTGCAGCCTGTGGTCTAAACAAACTTCCATGAACTCCTGATCTAACTTTGCTAATTGCA
>ENA-ORXF01001474-ORXF01001474.1-marine-metagenome-genome-assembly--contig:-NODE-1474-length-15128-cov-5.772241_pt1 | contig 15128 bp, 12 predicted proteins | sample MGYA00237864_ERZ511476 | MGnify/ENA primary metagenome ERZ511476 (study PRJEB26306, sample SAMN06343908) | marine metagenome | isolation source: coastal waters | place: Atlantic Ocean: West Antarctic... | reverse complement strand
AGAGGAGGAAACCAAATTTATGGAGAAAGTATTTACACAAATAGATGGGAAACTTTTGGAACCTACGAATTGCCAACCACAGAAAATATAAGTTTTCAATTTAGTGCAAACGGGCATTATCAAGATTCTTTTTATGGCGAAACTTCGTATGATGCAGAACAGTTAATTGGTTTTGGTCAATTGGTTTACAACAAACAAGTAGGCAAAAAACACGATTTCTTATTAGGTGCAGCGTATCGATATACTTTTTATGATGACAATACTTTTGCAACTTTAAATGAAGATGGAATTGAAAATAGCCCTTCAATAATTCATTTACCGGGTGTTTTTGTACAAGATGAAATAAGTTTGACTGATCGCAAAAAATTACTTTTAGGAGTTCGATGGGACAATAACAGTGTGCACGGAAATATCTTTTCACCAAGAGTAAATTACAAATGGAATTCTAAAAACAAATCTAATATTGTAAGGCTAAGTGTTGGAAACGGATTTAGGGTTGCGAATGTTTTTACAGAAGATCACGCAGCTTTAACAGGCGCAAGAACTGTAGAATTTGATGGGGAATTAGACCCAGAGACCTCTTGGAATGCGAACGTTAATTATGTAAAAAAAATAAATACAGAAAATTCTTTTATCACTTTAGATGCAAGTGCTTTCTATACGTACTTTGACAATAGAATTTTACCAGATTACGAATCAGATCCTAGTAAAATTATTTATGCAAACTTAGATGGATTTTCTGTTTCTCAAGGAATTTCTCTAAACGCAGATATTCTATACACAAACGGTTTAGCAATTAATGCCGGCGCTACTATAATGGAAGTTTCTGTAACCGAAGATAATGTAAAAAGGCAACAATTATTAACTGAAAGTTTTAGTGGAGTTTGGTCTATCTCGTATCGTTTTGATAATAATTTTACCATAGATTATACAGGGAATTTATACGGACCCATGCGTTTGCCTTTGTTAGGTGAAAATGATCCAAGAGACGAATATTCTCCATGGTTTAGCATTCAAAATATTCAATTGAGCAAAAAGTTTAGCAACAGTTGGGAAGTTTATGGTGGCGTTAAAAATCTCTTAAACTTTACACCTGCAGCAAATAGCATTAACAGTGCAGACAATCCTTTTGATGTCGGAATAGACACAGAAACCAACCCAGAAAGAGCCTTTGACCCAAGTTATGTGTACGCATCTAACCAAGGAATTAGAGCTTTTGCTGGAATTCGATATACCCTTTTTTAGTATATTACCAAGTTAATTATGAATTTTACAAAAAAACTTCTTTTTCTTTTTATTTTCTTCGGGTGTTTTACAAGCTATGCGCAAGAAAATAAAGGAAAAGAAGTTTTAAATATTTTCAGCTTCGAAGAAGTTGAGAAGTTACAGCAACAACAACCAAAACCTATACTTGTTTTTCTTTATACAGATTGGTGCAAAATTTGTTTTGGAATGAAGAAAACAACGTTTCAAAATAAAGAGGTAATTCAACTCTTAAATGATGCGTTTTATCTTGTTTATTTAAACGGAGAAGAGAAAAAAGACATTCTTTTTTTTGGAAACACCTATACTTACAAACCAACCGGGACCACTACAGGTATTCATGAATTAGCCAATGAATTAGGTACTATAAAGAAAAGAATAGCATATCCAACAACCATTATTTTAAACACAGCATTTGAAATAGACGCGCAATTAATTGGCTTCTATAATTCTAAGAAAATGAAACAGATGCTCACTACATATCTAGATTAGTCTTCCCATAATCTTGGGTTTAAAGTTCTACCACTAAAACTATATACCAAACCTATAGAGGTGTAAAAATGAGAATACTGACTTTCAAATTTTACTTCAGAGTATTTATACATCACCTGTAAATTAAAACCGTATTTCTGAGAAAACCAAAAAGTATTACCAACGCCAATATTAACTGTAGGCGTTAATACTTTTGCTTTAATAAAACTTCCACCCAACAAAATATAAGGAACAACATTATTATCTGATGTACCAAAATCATACCGTGCAATACCATCAAAAGTAGTGTATGCTTGACTGTCAAATATTGCAGCTGAAATACCGACATCAAGCGTAATGTTATAAAACATATATTTAGAAATGTTAAACCTTGGCGTTTGGTAAACATATTTACCTCCAAGAGTTTTCCCTTGAAATTCTGTCATGTAATGCGCTGACGCCAAACTAATTCCTGCTGACCATTTTTGCTTTTCGCTTTGAGCTTTTACTTGAATGGTAAAGGCAAATAATAGAGAAATAAATAAAATTTTCGTTTTCATATTTGGCGGTAATAAACTGAATGTTAGTAAGACAACTAAAACAAATATATAGCAAACCCTAAGAAAACAAAACAGATAACGGGTTTTTATTAATTTACAACCTACATTTGCACAAAACTTAGCACGTTGAGTACTCAGAATATTGTAAATCAATACCAAACGTCTTCAGGCGTTTCAAAGATAATTTCACAACTTCAACAAGAAAAAAACCATCTTCAAATACCGAATTTGGTGGGTTCTTCATTGTCTTTTGTTATTTCAGAAACCTTCAAAAAAGTAGGCAAACCGTACCTATTAATTTTTAATGACAAAGAGGAAGCTGCTTACTACCTCAATGATTTAGAGCAACTTTTAGGAGAAAAAAACGTACTTTTTTATCCAGGTTCTTACAGAAGACCTTATCAAATTGAAGAGACAGACAATGCCAATGTTTTATTGCGTTCTGAAGTTCTAAATAGGATAAATTCAAAACAAAAGCCAGCTATTATTGTAACGTATCCGGCAGCGTTATTTGAAAAAGTAGTAACTAAAAAAGAACTTGAAAAAAACACTTTAAAAGTTACTGTAGGCGAGAGCTTATCGCTAGACTTTGTAAATGAAATATTATTTGAGTATAAGTTTAAACGAGTAGATTTTGTCACTGAACCAGGAGATTTTTCTGTTCGTGGAGGAATTATAGATGTCTTTTCTTTTTCTAATGATGAACCTTACAGAATAGAGTTTTTTGGTGATGAAATAGACAGTATTCGGTCTTTTGATGTAGAAACACAACTCTCTAATGAGAAGCTGAAAAAAATTGCTATCATACCAAATGTAGAAAATAAGACGTTACAGGAGAAGAGAGAAAGTTTTTTAAAGTACATCTCCTCTAAAACTGTAATTTTTACTAAAAATACGTCTTTATTAGTTGGTAATTTAGATACCTACTTTGAAAAAGCAACGGCTGCTTTTGGCGACTTATCCAAAGAGATAAACCATTTAAAACCGGGTGAATTATTCTGCGATGGAAACTTTATTAAAGACCAATTGCAAGCATTTACGTTGGTAGAAATATCTACAAGCGCAAAATCTAACGAGGTTTCAAAAATTGACTTTAATACCATTCCGCAACCTTCTTTTAACAAGCAGTTTAATTTATTAATTGCGAACTTAACGGAATATCATAAGGGTGGCTTTACAAATTATATTTTCTGTGCCAACGAGCAACAAGCAAAACGTTTTCATGATATTTTTGACGATTCTGAACAAGAAGTACACTATGAAACTGTTGTTTTTCCTCTATACCAAGGTTTTGTAGATGTAGAAAACAGGTTGGTTTGCTACACAGATCATCAAATTTTTGAGCGGTATCACAAATTCCGATTGAAAAACGGGTATGCAAAAAAACAAGCGATTACCCTTTTAGAAATTAACAAGCTAGAAATTGGAGATTATGTAACACACATGGATCACGGAATTGGACGGTTTGGTGGTTTGCAAAAGATAGATGTTCAAGGTAAAAAGCAAGAAGCAATTAAATTGGTTTATGGAGAACGCGATATTTTATATGTAAGCATTCACTCGCTTCATAAGATTTCTAAATTCAACGGAAAAGACGGAAAAACACCTAAGATATACAAATTAGGTTCTGGTGCTTGGAAAAAAATCAAGCAAAAAACCAAGGCTCGGGTAAAGCATGTTGCGTTTAACTTAATTCAATTATACGCCAAAAGAAAGCTTCAAAAAGGCTTTGCATTTGGCCCTGATACGCACATACAACATGAACTAGAAGGAAGTTTTATGTATGAAGACACCCCAGATCAATTTACATCTACGCAAGATGTAAAAAATGATATGGAAAAAGAACAACCCATGGATCGTTTGGTTTGTGGTGATGTTGGTTTTGGTAAAACAGAGGTTGCTATTAGAGCCGCTTTTAAAGCGGTAGACAATGGGAAACAAGTGGCTATTTTGGTACCTACCACAATTTTGGCTTTTCAACATTACAAAACATTTACAGAACGTTTAAAAGATTTTCCTGTTCGCATAGATTATTTAAATAGATTTAGAACAGCAAAAGAAAAAACTACCGCTATTACCGGTGTAAATGACGGCTCTGTAGATATAGTTATTGGCACACATCAACTGACAAATCAGCGTATAAAGTTCAAAAACTTAGGGTTGTTAATTATTGATGAGGAACAAAAATTTGGAGTTGCAGTAAAAGACAAACTAAAAACTTTAAAAGAAAATGTTGACACCTTAACACTAACTGCAACACCAATTCCTAGAACCTTGCAGTTTAGTTTAATGGCCGCAAGAGATTTATCTATTATAAAAACGCCACCACCAAACAGGCACCCAATAGATAGTAATGTAATTCGTTTTTCTGAGGAAGTAATTCGCGATGCAATCGCTTATGAAATTTCTAGAGGCGGACAAGTTTTCTTCATTCACAACAGAATTGAAAACATTAAAGAAGTTGCAGGGTTGATACAAAGGTTAGTGCCATCTGCAAAAATAGGCGTTGGACACGGGCAAATGGAAGGCAAAAAACTAGAGGGATTAATGCTTAGTTTTATGAATAATGAATTTGACGTTTTAGTGTCTACCACCATTGTAGAAAGTGGTTTAGATGTGCCAAATGCAAATACCATTTTTATTAATAATGCAAATAATTTCGGCTTGTCTGACTTGCATCAAATGCGCGGTAGAGTTGGCCGTTCTAACAAAAAAGCATTTTGCTATTTTATAACACCACCCTATCATGTAATGACAGATGATGCCAGAAAACGAATTGAGGCCTTGGTGTTATTTTCTGATTTAGGAAGCGGAATTAACATTGCCATGAAAGATTTAGAGATTCGCGGCGCTGGAGATTTATTAGGTGGGGAACAAAGTGGCTTTATAAATGACATTGGGTTTGATACCTATCAGAAAATATTACAAGAAGCTATTGAGGAGTTGAAAGAAAATGAGTTTAAAGATTTATACCCAACAGATACAACCAAACCTAAAGAATTTGTAAAAGAAGTAACGATTGATACCGATTTTGAAATTCTATTTCCAGATGATTATGTAAATTCAATTACAGAAAGATTGGTGCTTTACAACAAATTAGGAACCCTACAAAAAGAAGAAGAATTGCAAGTTTTTGAAACTGAAATTGTAGATCGCTTTGGAGAGATACCAAGTGAAGTAAGTGATTTATTTGATTCTGTGCGCATAAAATGGTTGGCTAAAGAGTTGGGTCTAGAGAAAATTATTCTGAAGCAAAAAAGAATGCTTGGATATTTTGTTGCAAACCAACAAAGTGAATTCTACCAAACAGCAGCTTTCTCTAAGATGTTACAATATGTAAAACACAATGGTAAAAGCTGTGTAATGAAAGAGAAAGAAACTAAAAATGGTTTGCGTTTATTAATCACGTTTATTAGAATAGATACGGTAAAAACGGCTTTGACTGTTTTGAATAAAATTTAATGGAAAACACGCACGTAAAAAATATTTCTGGATTACTTTTAGCAACACTATTTATAAGCACTTCTGGCGTTTTAGGAAAGTACATTGCTATGCCAGTAGAAGTAATTATCTGGTTTAGAGCGGCCATAGCCATGGTATTTATATACCTCTACTGCAAATACAAAAAGATAGATTTAACTATAAAATCATCTAAAGATTATAAGCCTTTTTTTATAAGTGGTGTCTTAATGGCACTGCATTGGATTACTTATTTTTATGCTTTAAAGCTTTCTAATGTAGCTTTAGGGGTCTTGTCTTTATATACATTTCCTATAATTATAGCCTTATTAGAGCCTTTGTTTTTCAAAGTGAAGTTTAATCCTATTTATATTCTTTTAGGATTGATGGTCTTAACAGGTTTGTTCATTTTAACGCCCGAATTTAATATTGAAAGTACACAAGTAAAAGGAATTCTCTTTGGCGTTTTTTCTGCATTCTGTTTTGCCCTAAGAATATTAATTTTAAAACAACATGTTGCCCAATATAATGGTAGTATGTTAATGTTTTATCAAACCTTAATTATTACCATTTTACTCGTACCTACCTTATTTTTTATGGATGTATCTGGTGTAGAAACTCAGTTTCCTTACCTCCTTCTACTTGCGTTTTTAACAACGGCCATTGGCCATAGTTTAATGCTGCATTCTTTAAAATTCTTTTCTGCATCTACTGCTAGTATTATTAGTAGCTTACAACCTGTTTTCGGAATTATATTAGCCTACTTTTTTCTTCAAGAAATACCTACAATAAATACTTTCTGGGGTGGAAGTTTAATTCTATTAACCGTAGTTATTGAGAGCATTCGGAGTAAGAAGTAAGTTCAAAACACACAAGACCTCACAGATTTTAAAACTACTTAAATACACAAATAATAAGCTTTCAATACAAATGGTTAACAAACAAGTTTAGCCCTGATAGAGCGGTCTGTTTGAGCTCTTTTTGAGAAACGAAAAAAAGCGAGTAGCGAAAGCAGGAAATAGCTTCAAAAAAAGGCATGATATACTATTTAGAATAAAATATGTGCTAAAACAACTCTTTATTACTAATATCTAGGTAATTACGTTTTACGAAAGCTAAAATAGTTTCTAAAATTTCGCCCATACTTTTACAATCTTTAAACTTTACATCACCCACGTATTTAATAAGGTGTTTTTTTAGCAATTCTACATTCTCTGGAAAAGAGATCGTATCTGCCTTCATGCATTTTATAAGACGAGCCGTTCTTCTTGGGGCAGTAATCATCCTTTTTGCCATAAAAGAACGTTCTTCTATTTTGTATTGTCTAATAGAATCGTTTTGTAATTTTTTACCCACCATTTCTATCATCTTAAAGTTCTCTTTCATAAACTGTAAGTTGTATACTTTTAAGTTTCCTTCAAAAGATTGCTGATCGAAATCTATAGCTCTAATTTTATAAATGATGTGGTCAAAATCATGTGTAGGTGTAATTACATAATTGTAAGAACGCATATCGCCTAGCAAACGAACCAAACAACGCTCTTTAAATTTTACAAACTCTTTGGCTATTTGTGCTTTTTCTAATTCTGTGCAATTTGGTAAGATGTCTCTAATAAAATCATCTCCGGGAATTCCTGCAATATGTTCTTCTATTAAGGTGTCTTTAAAAACAAGAAAATTCATGTTATGAGGAGACAAGATATGCTCTAACTCTAAGCCATAAACTCGTGAAGCATCTGCTTTTTTTACATAGAAATAGGTGAAATTATCATTTAAAATATTTCGAATTTTTATTCTGAAAGGTTTAGAATTTCCAAAGGTGCAATAATCGATAGCATCTACATTTAAAAACGGAATGTTGTCATCATTACCATCTGAATGCAACTTTGTGTAAATTTTTTTTAGATTTCTATCAATTTCTTCTCTATCAAATTGAGAGTAATAAGTTCTTACCCAAAGTGTGTCTTCGTCGTTTTTATCATAAACCGTAATGGATCCTTGAAAACGCAACAAATCATCATAATAAAGAGATATTTTTGTATTTCTATTATAATTTCTTAGATAGGTGTCTAACATTTCATTGATCGGAAATGTAGGCTTCTTCTTAGACATCAATTTTTTCCCTACCGCCATCTTATTTGTTCATTTTTCTCAAAAGTAAGTATATTTACACCAATTCAAACATCTTTCCTGGTAAAGGTTTGGAGACCCCTTTTAATTCCATCTGTAATAAAATAGCAGCTAATTGATAGATGGGAATGTTACATTCTAAAGAAATTACATCTAATAGCTGTTTGCCTTTTTCGTGTAATAAATCGTAAATTTTCTGCTCTTTTTCATTCAAGTCTAAAAACAATTGCTTTTGTATGACTTTTGGTTTTTCATGCAAGTCCCAATTTAGCATTTTCACAATTTCCTCGGCAGAATTCAATAGAAATGCTCTGTTGTTCTTAATGAGATTGTTGCATCCTTTACTATACAAATCTGTGATTCTACCAGGAACGGCAAATACATCTTTATCATAAGAATTTGCAATATCTGCCGTTACTAAAGAACCACCCTTTGCGGCAGACTCTATAATAATGGTGGCTTTAGAAATGCCTGCAACAATTCTATTGCGTTTTAAAAAATTCTCTCTTAACGGCGTTTCATCATGCCAAAATTCGGTTAAAAATCCGCCATTTTCACTCACCTGATTGATATATTTCTTATGAACCTTCGGGTAAATCTCATCTAAGCCATGCGCTAAAATAGCAACCGTTTGTAAGTTGTTTTTTACAGCGGCTTTGTGTGCACAAATATCTACGCCATAGGCAAAACCACTGACTATTATAGGATTGTATTGCGCCAAATCTTTTACTAATTGGTTGCAAAAATCACGACCGTAAGAACTCATGTTTCTTGTACCTACAATCGAAATAATTTTTTGATTGGACAAATCGATGTTTCCATCTTTAAATAATAAAATAGGGCTGTCTATACAATGTTGTAAGTTCGTGGGATAATCATCTTCTAAAAAATAAGAATATGCAATTCTATTTTCTTGCACATATTTTAACTCTTCTGCTGCAAGTTTGATGTTCCTTGCGTCAAAAAGATGTTTTAAAACATGATTTCCTATTCCGTTTATTTTTGATAAACTAGTACCTTTTTCTTTGAAAATTTGAGAGACATCTCCCACATTTACAATGAGTTTCTTCGCTAAAATATCTCCTACAGCCTTACATTTCTGCAATCTTAAGATAGCGAGCAATTTTTCTTCTTTCAATAGCTAACAATTTGAGAACCAATATATAAAAAATTTGTTAATAATTATTATCGAACTCTCTGCAACTACCTCCTAAAAAATCTATATTTGTTTATATGAATTTAGCCAACTATATAAGCGACTTACTTTACAGATATGATTGTGTAATTGTACCTAATTTTGGGGGCTTTGTGACCCATAGGATTGGTGCGAAGTTAAATTCAGATTCACATACATTTTACCCTCCAACCAAACAAATTGCTTTCAATAGTCATCTAAAACACAATGACGGTTTACTAATCAATTATGTGGCTTCAGCAGAGCAAATCTCTTTTGAAAAGGCAGCTACCGTAATTTCTTTGTCTGTATTAAACTGGCAAAATAAGATAAAAACGAATGCTTTTACACTAGATAATTTAGGAACGATTGCCTTAAATGAAAAACAACAAATTATTTTCGAACCTGCTAAAGAAATTAATTTTTTAACGGCTTCCTTTGGCTTGGCGAATGTACCAACTTCTCTTATTAAAAGACAGATTACACCAACAGTGCCTTTCGTTGCCGTAGTTGCATCTAAAGACAAAAAAGTAATTCCTTTGTTTATAAAATATGCCGCAGCTGCTGCCATCTTATTAACATTAGGTTTTGTAAGTTACAATGGTATTCAAGAAAGTAAGCAAAACAAAACAGCCGCTAACCAGCAGCGTGCTTTAGAAAAAAAGATTCAAACAGCTACGTTTATTATTGCAAACCCTTTGCCAACTTTAGAGTTAAATGTGGTGAAAGAAATTTCAAAACCATATCATGTTGTTGCCGGTGCTTTTCAGTTTCCAGCAAATGCAGACAGAAAAGTAAAGCAACTAATTTCTCAAGGTTTTAATGCTAAAATTATCGGGGTTAATGATTGGGGTTTAACTCAGGTTACTTTTGATAGTTATGCGCGCAGAAATGATGCAATTAATAGTTTAAACAAAATTAAAAGAACCGTATCTGAAGACGCTTGGCTTTTAGATAAAACCACCAAATAATTTCACTTTTCTTTGTATTTATTAGGTCACTTTTAAATGAGTGTTTGCGTATCTTTGTGCAAAAATTACTTACTAATGGAAGCAAAAACACCCAAAGAATCTTTAACCATTTTAACAGATTTAGTTTTACCAGGAGATACTAATTATTTAGACAATCTATTTGGTGGAGAGTTATTGGCAAGAATGGACAGAGCCTGCAGCATTGCCGCAAGACGCCATTCTACAAGAGTTGTAGTTACCGCTTCTGTAAACCATGTTGCTTTCAACAAATCTGTACCTGTTGGTAGTGTTGTAACCGTAGAAGCTAAAGTTTCTAGAGCCTTTAAATCTTCTATGGAGATCTATGTAGATGTTTGGATTGAAGACAGGCAATCTGGTCAAAAAACGAAAGTAAATGAAGGAATTTATACGTTTGTGGCTGTAGATGAAACGGGCAAGCCTGTTCAAATTCCGCAAATTATTCCTGAAACGAAGTTAGAAAAAGAACGCTTTGAAGGTGCTTTAAGACGCAAACAACTAAGTTTGGTTTTAGCAGGAAAATTAAAACCAAATGAAGCTACAGAATTGAAAGCTTTGTTTAATTAAAACGTAAAATAATATTATGTATTCTCCAAGAAAGAATTAAACGAAAGATTATCTTTTTAAGATCCAAGCAGATGGATTTAGCTTGGTTGTATTCTTATACAACGCGAAAATAAGGGTCGTTTTTCCTGAAACTTTATCGGTAAATATCTGACCAATATTCTCTCCTGTAACTACATTATCCCCCTTTTTAACGTACAACTTATCTAAATTGTTATAAGAAGTAATATAGTTTCCATGTTGAATTAAAACATTTTTTCGTCCTTCTGAAGTAACTAATATATTTAATATTTTACCATTAAAAATAGCAGAAGCACTTTTGCCTTTTTGAGTTACCATATGCAGTCCTGTGCTGTTAATTGTAATTCCTGGAAAGGTAGGATGTGGCTGATTCCCGAACTTTCTAGTAATTAAACCTTGCGCTAACGGCCAAGGTAACTTTCCTTTATTTAATTCGAATTTTGCTGCTAGGGCTTTTGCTTCCGGACTTAAAACAAACTCGTTCTTATTTACATCTTTAAGCTTATTTTTAAGTTTAGCCAGTGCAATTCTATTTGCCTTCTCAATTTCATCACGAATAATTTTATCTATTTTTTCAGCAACTCTTCTCTCTGCTTTTATTTTATTCTGAATCTCTCTTTTATATTTTCTTTCCTTCTTTTTAATGGTAGTAATTAGCTTCTCTTTATTGCTTTTGTCTAACTCAATTTTTTCTTTTTGATCTTTCTCTGCAAGCATCAACATTTCTTTTGACTGCTTTTGAAGTAATAAAGAATCGTTCATTTTTTTCACCAAGCTTGTTTGAAAACCAATTTCTTCTCCTTGTCTTTTTCTAAAGGAAGTATACTGTTTCATATACTCTAAACGCTTGTATGCTTGCTGAAAATTATTTGAAGACAATACAAACATTATTCTACTTTGTTGAGATTTACTTTTGTAAGATTTAAAAATCATACGGGCATAATCTGCTTTTAAAACAGCAAGCTCTTTTCCTAATTTTGCAATCTCTTTCTTATTTTTATTGATTTCTCTAGACAACAGTTTGGCCTCAGAATTAATGGTGTTTATCAAGCTTAGTCTAATGTCAATTTTTTGGTTTAGATCGGCTAAATCTTCCAATACATTCTTTTCTTTTTTTTGCTCTTGAAATAACAAGCTATTTACCTGAACAATTTCTCTATTTAGTTTTTTTCGCTGCTGCTCTAACTCTTTTTTTGTTTGACTAAAAGAAGACAAGCAGCTAAAAAGTAACATCGTAAAAATTAAATAAAATGGAAATTTCATCACTATAGGTTCATGCGTTTATATCCGTTAGGAATTGTAAAAGACGTGTTTATTTCTGTATTAAGCTCAATAGATCTTAATATAAAATCTATAGTTGTTGTTTTATTTTCTTGTTTTACTTTGATGTTTATTTCCTTTGGAAAAATTTCATCCTCTATATATTTATAAGAAGGATACTTTACATCTAACCGTTGCCCTTTTAAAGGATTTACAATAGATTGTGCGTCTAACTTAAAATGCACAGGATTTACTGCAAAAAATGCATCAAATAAATTAACCTGTACTTCAGGCGACAACGAATACGCATTATTTAAAATTTGTACGTCATATTTATCTTTTTTCAAATCTAAAAAAGCTTGGCCTAAGAATAAATTTTGCAGTTGCTGAAAGTTGATTTCTGTACCTAACAACTCTTCTAACATAGAGAAATCACCTTCAAAATATTTTTTTTCTAAAGGGGAATAAAAACGCACTTTGTCTGGTGTTATTTTAGCTTTAAAAACATTAATAATTTTAGTTCCTTTTAGCCAAATAACTTCATCTTTTTTAATTTTTAAAGAAACAGCAATACTTTCATTCGTAATTCCATCATTAAAATCAACCTTAAATTTTGCCGCGATTGTTTCTTTATCAAAGCTAGTTCCTCGATGCTTTTTTACCACCTTCTTAGCAGACATTTCTTTTACAATAGTCTTATTCTCTACTACAGATCTCTTTGCCTTACAAGAAGTAAAAACAAGAAGCAACACTAGTAAATATTTTATATATCGCATGCTACTTTTCTAATTTTTTAAACTTTTCCAAATATCTTTTTTCTTCAACTTTATTCCCTAAACCTTTATATGCAATAACCATTTCCTTGTAAAAAGCTATTTCCATAGCATCTTCAATTACAAAATCAAAGCCATTTTGTAAAATCTCTAAAGCTTTTTTATATGCGCCCTTTCTATTTAATGCGCTTCCATTTATTAAATATACAAAAGGTTGTGCAGGAAACAAGGCAACGCCCTCTTCACTGTACTTTATAAGCAACGCTGGTTTGTTCTTAGCATCTTCTAAAATCTGCTTTAATACGGCATACGTTTTATCTGTTTCAAACTTTAGGTATATATTTTGAAAGACCACCGCCTTTGTGACTTTAGTCTCTTTTTGTTTTTCTAAACGCTCTTTTATTTCTCTAAGATTTGATGAAATAAAACCCTTCTTTTCTAGTGTATTTAGTAGACCAGAGGCCTCCTTATAATCGCTGTTTTGATAGTAAAGTTTTACTAAATATTCATTTTCTTTTGGGGCTAAAATAATCAGTTTTTGTTGAATTTTTATCGCTTCAGAAAAATTGCGCTCTTTTACAAAAATTTCTACCAAATGTCTCTGCATCCAACTATTTTGGGGATCTTGTTCAATTGCCCTAGAAATATATTCTTTTGCTAAAAATGTATTATTTAAGTACAAGTAATTCTTAGAAAACTCAAAGAAGACAGCAGTATTATTTGGCAATAACTGATTGCAACTTTCTAAGTTTTCTAAAGCCTTTTGATAATTTCCAATAGACTTCTGAGACAAGGCATTAAAAAAAAATTCTTGAAATTTAAGCTCTTTTTCCTCTGTAAAATCTCCCGCTAAAGGAATACTATCTTGCGCAAAAGCACTCATAGCAGTTAATAAAAAAAACATAGAAAAAAGAGATGCCTTAAAAGAGACGAAAGGTCTCTCTTTTCTGTATGGTATGTTTTTTACTCTAAAAATCATTACGTTAACTCTGTATAATCGCCAATACTAACAGATGTAAAATTACCGTTATACTTTGCATGATTTCCAATCATGGCATTGTCTAAATTGGCATTGGAAATAACCACGTTTGTTTGTATTAAAGAATTTGTTATGGTAGCATTTTCTACCACGCTATTTTCTCCAATAGAAACGTAAGGTCCTATTTTTGTATTTCTTAGAATTACATTTTTACCCACATAACAAGGTTGAATAATTTCTGAATTCTCTAGAACAACATCTTTAGAAACTAAATTATTTCCTGCCTTGTGCTCAAAATCCAAAACCTGTTTATTTGTATCTACTGTTGGGTCTTTTTTTCCACAATCCATCCAAGTGGTCACCGTTCCTGGAATAAATTTGGCGCCATCTCTTTTTAAGGTTTCTAAAACATTGGTTAATTGGTATTCATTATTCTCCCTTAAATCATGATCAATCATATATTGTATTTCGTCTCTAACTTTATCCCCATCTTTAAAATAATAGATGCCAATAATTGCTAAATCTGAAACAAAGTCTTTTGGTTTTTCTATAAAATCTGTTATAAAACCATCTTCTAACTTCACAACACCAAAAGCGCTAGGGTCTGCCACTTGCTTTACCCAAATTGCACCATCTGCGGCAGCATCTAACTTAAAATCTGCTTTAAATAAAGTGTCTGCATACGCAACTACACAAGGCCCACTTAAAGAATCTTTGGCACAAAAAAGCGCATGAGCAGTTCCTAAAGCTTCTTCCTGAATATAGACAGAACCTTTAGCTCCTAACTCTTGTGCTATTTTTAATAAATTATCTTTTGTATCTGCAGGAAATCCTTTTTTTGCAGTTCCAATTATAAAAGCAATTTCATCGATTTCCTCATCAATTACAGAAGAAATATCTTCTACTAATCTCTGTACAATTGATTTTCCTGCAATTACTGTTAAAGGTTTCGGAACTGTTAAAGTATGTGGTCTTAAGCGAGAGCCAATTCCAGCCATTGGTACAATTATCTTCATATTTTTCTTTTTCAAAATTAAAGAGGCAATATACTATTAATTAAAAGATTTTAAAAAAATGAGATTGCCTAAAACATTAGAAAACGAAGAAAAAAAGACACTCTAAGAAGACGCAAAATAAAGCACTATAAACTTCTAAATAAAAAAGAGAAAAAAACAAGTTTTTGCAACACACTTTAGGCCCAGCAATAGCTGCATTTAAAAAAAATGATACCCTGAATTCAGGGATATCAAAAATATACTGTTTTCAGGGATTGACAAGTATCTTATTTAGGTATATTTTTACAGGTAAAGGATTATTTAATTTGCACCCTAATGCACCCCCTAAAAATTAAATGATTCAAAAACCCAAGCCTTTTGCTTGGGTTTTTTGTTTCTTTGTAAAAAAATACAAATAGTGAATTATTTATCAGTAGAAAATATCTCTAAAGCATACGGAGAACGCATTTTATTTGAAGACATTTCTTTC
>ENA-ORXF01001473-ORXF01001473.1-marine-metagenome-genome-assembly--contig:-NODE-1473-length-15130-cov-16.175646_pt1 | contig 15130 bp, 23 predicted proteins | sample MGYA00237864_ERZ511476 | MGnify/ENA primary metagenome ERZ511476 (study PRJEB26306, sample SAMN06343908) | marine metagenome | isolation source: coastal waters | place: Atlantic Ocean: West Antarctic... | reverse complement strand
TCTTCCATAGTCCATGATTGCGTTTTACATTCTTTGCATACCATTATTGTTTTAGGTTTGATCTCCTCTATGCTTGTAAATTCATCTAGGTAATAACCCAGTTCATTCATAAGGCCTAGATTAACCTGCTTAATCAGATCCAAAAGACTAGCGGCCTCGACAATACCTTTTGAACCTCCTCTTGCTTTCCATTCATACTTCTTACTCATTGTCTTTCTCCTTTAGTTTATTTTTAACTAATTCATCTATTACCTTGTTAATGTTAGTTTTTAATTCAACTTCTTTTGAACTCCAACTCACCCATTTTCCCAACTTGTCCATGTGACCATTTTCTAAATATTTTTTAAACGCTTTATCTCTATAGATATTTTTTTCTTGCATCTGCATTAAATTTTTAAATTCTTCATTGCTTTCAAAAAGAAATTGTACTGCCCAACCTACAGTTGTATGTTTAGGCATATTTATATTTTTTCTTACCTTAGAAAGTAAGTTAAAAGTTTGTGTATCTACTCTAATAACATGACCTATTTTGCTTATGTCATAACTACCACCTATCTTTTTATTACCTTCATTCATTAGTCTTGCTCCTCTTGTTGCCATTCTCCACAATGTCCGCAATTCCAATCATTAGCTGGATAAGGTGCAAAGGTCATTTCTCCGGACTCCTTGCATTTATTACATTCAAAGTTACCTCCATCATCTAACGGGTTGCCAACTCTCAAAACGTCTTTAATTGTGTAATTATTATCCATCAGTCTTTCTCCTGTATTTCTACTTCGTAACATCTCTCGCCTTCGTCCTCACCATCTTTCATTTCTTTCATATCCTTAGGTTTATTCTTGTAAACATTTACATCAGATACAGTTCCATAAAATTCTTCTATCACTACAAATACTTTCATCAGTCTTTCTCCCCTAGTTTGTTTGAATGTTGTTGCCAATAGCTTATAAATTCTTCCAGCCTTTCAATGTGCTTTTCTATGTTCTCACTGTCTTCATAGTGAATATGATGAATCAATTCAAGAGACTCAGCTATTTCTTTTAAATCAGCTTGTAAAAAACCTAATAATCTACTCATTATCTTGTACCCTCCACTTCTGCAAAGCCATCATCAAGCACAAGAGCTTCTACAAAGTTATGTTTATAATCAATACTTATATCTCCCCAATTTTCTTCAACCTGTTTAGTTCCATCCTTATATTTTATTTCTAAGTTTCCTTTGAATATTGAATAGTCATCAACCTTATCCCAGTCAATACCCAGTTCTTCTAAATCCCAAGTAAGAAATGCATTATATTTAGCTTCTATATACTTTGGCTCACTCATGTCTTTGCCTCTATTTCTAAATCGTTTTCATATGCTTGGTTGTGTTGTTCTACTGCTATCTTTATAGAACTTAAAGCCCTCTGTATTTCATAAGCTGATTTTGATCTTCTTCGTTCTTGGTGTTCTTTGAATGATATGTGTTCTCTTGTTGAATGATACAAGGCTATCGTTTCTGCATGTTCTACAGGTAAGTCATAAGTATTTCCGTATAGCTTACGGCTTCCTCTACCTCTTGCCTTGAACTGATAACGCTTTTTATTAGCATGTCTCATAAGGAACTCAAAGACTTCTTTGCCAGTAGTTAGGGGGAATTCTAACTCCCCCGTTGGTATATCAAAAGTATTAGTTCTGATATGTTTAAACTTCTTCGTCTCTTTAAACTTAGTTTCCATTAGCTGTAACTCCTAGTTTGCACAAGCAAGACCATAACGGTACAAAGTCATTACTGTTAACAGGCAAAGAAAGATCACAGCATTCTGCAACATGCCATTCATTATTCTTGAACAGATAGATCCACTCAATATCACTTTGAACATTCATAAGAAATGCATGTGCTGAATGATATATATCTGCCTTGTCTTGGTGTACTCTGTCTTTTGTTGAATCTTCTAAAGTTTCCTTTAGTGCCGACTGATAACCACCATCTACTAAAGCATGAGCCTTAGATCGATTGTTATAGTGGTCGTTTAATATCCTACCGTTATATTCTGGATATCCGTCATAATGACAATACATTACAACGACTTTCCCGTTTGGTTTCTCATACGCAATATTGCTTCTTGTTCCCATAATACTCTCCTAAAGTTAAGGGTTAATAAAAAATGCTAGGCTTTGTTCATTTCTCTTTATGACCTCTTGCCGTCTTGCCGAAGCCTTGGGGACTTGGGTAGAGTACAGGTATCAATTTAATGGCTTACCTCTTTTGTATGCCAACCTAACTCTCTAATATTACATTAAGTAACCACTAGATGCAAGTCTTTATATATACAGGCTGTAACTACCTTTGACTATAACAAACTGACATATGTCAAGAACTGCTAACTTAATCGCATTACCCCCCTCTCTTGGTCACTCTCTCAATAAAAAAGCGTAGCAAAAAGCACTTAGTAAGTCGGGCGTTTATTCGGGGTAGTCGGGTCGGGATATTGAAGTATAGGTCGGGCGTTCAGTACACAATTATAACACAAGGAGGCACACCACAATAGACCAGACAAGAGCTATCTGCCGTATGCTCTGTCCAGAGAACAGTAAAGATGAATAAGTAGTTTCTTTTTGTAACCATTCATGTATAATGAATATTCATATAAATAATATTAGGAGAAAATATGAAAACGAACGCAATAGAAAGACAGGCATTAGCAAGAAGAATCTTTAAACAGATTGAAGATAAAGTAGCAGGGTATAACAAAGACTTAACTAGTGGAAAGTTAAAGACACCAACGTCTTTGCAAAAGCTAGTGAAGAAGAAGGATAGTTTGACGCAAGAATTGTCAGAGGTTACTCAGAATCTGAAAGAAGGAATTGCAGAACACAATAAATGGAAACCTACAAGTCATTTTGGACTGGCAATAGATAGCGAATATGTACAAGGTATATGGACGGAAGCACTTAGATACACATTAAATGGCTCTTGGGGAATAAAGGATGAGATAGAAGATGAAATTACTCTCATGCAAATGGATTCAGATAACGCAAAGGATTTAATGGAAAGATTGTCTAAGGTGTTTGATGTGAAGATATAGATCAGTAATAGAATTTAACAGCCCCTCTTTATGAGGGGTTTTTTTTGTCTATCAATCGGGTCGGGGATATCAATCGGGAGTCGGGGAGGCATTTTCAAATGTTTACAGGCAATACCACAACACAACGTTAACACAATATAACTCTGGCCAACCAGGAGGCGCCTGGCCTAAAACGAAGAGTAAATAACTGTTGACAAATTGTAGACAGTAGGTTTAAATATGCATTCATTAAACTATTAGGAGATATAAAATGAAGATGAATGACGAAACAGGTGTACTAGAACTGACACCAACAGAGATTGAATTACGCAGTCTGGTTGATTCGTACGTTGAAGATATAAAAAGCCAAGAGCTAACAGCCGAGGCCGCGGGCGAATACAGTGTGAGGTACACAATCAACGGCGACGGTTCTTATTACTCGGTGTTCCTATTGCTTGCCGGCGGAGGCCCCACTGTTTATGTGGATACTCAAGAGCTGAAGATAACCGGAGTATGGGCAGACGATGAGTACTCAGTTAACTTCTATCCGCCGCATTTAGACTATCTAGATGAGTACTGGGAAGAACAGTACAAAAGCTTGCGTGCTTGAGCTTGCCATTTTAGTGTACGTCTTAGTGTTCCTAATGAGCGGTCGGGGTCGGGGATGAAGATCATACCCTGTCCTACTACTCAACTAGGGCGTACCATTTAACACACACAATATGTTCTGGGAACAGAACGAGGGGAAGAGAAGATGGATGAAAGCAGAAGGAGAAAGTAGTTGCAAAATGTAACCACTACTGATAAGATTAGTGTTCATTACTTATTAGGAGATAAAGATGAAAGTAGATTTAAACAGACCAATAGAACCAGTAGAAACCCAGAGTTATAACTTGACGATTAGATGTGATACGGAAGAAGAAAGAGAGACAGTCTTAGAACACTGCGACTTGCTTATTAAGAAGGGGCTGATCAGATACAAATGTAGTGATGACTCTGTCGGGCCGAAGAATAATGTGTACTACTCAGAGACTTATCGCAAAGAGAAAGACTGGGAAGAGACAACAACCCAACAAAGACAAGTAACATGAGTGAAATAAAGTTAAATGAGTTGTTGACAAGAAGTAACCAAATAGACGATAATAGGGTATCTTAAATAAACTGACTATTAGGAGGTCAATATGAAGATTAAAATAGACTTGTATAATGAAGACGGAACGGTTGTGATAGGACATGCAATTGAGACAGATTGCCAATCACTTATTATTAACGGCGTTCAAGTTCTACAAGACGGAGGAGTTCAAGCAGAACTTCTTAGGTCTTTAACACCGCAAGATAACCAAGGTAGGATAGTAGATAATCTTACAGATGGAATGGACTTGTTAAACTAATAAATAACCAAGAGGATTAAGGGAGCATTTGCTCCCTTTTTTTATGGGACTCTATTCCGTCAGGTTTTTGGTCGGTCGGGGATCGGATCTAACCCCCCCACCCCCAAATTTTGGGCAAGGCATTATATACACACACAAGGTTAGTATTAGACACAAACGATTTTCATTTTTTAGACAAAGCTGTTCTTTTAGTATTATCTGATGTTACAATCGATATTTATATATAATTGGTTTAAGCAGGCTTGTTATATCTAGCTCTCAACCTCCCAATAAGCCTGCTGAAGACCTTTACAGGATAATGATATGGATGAAGATATGATGGGTATGGACGTACAACCAGTAATGGATCCGCAGATGATGGGTGGAATGCCTCCTCAGGGTATGCCTCCACAAGGTATGGAACAACCAGGTATGATGCAAAATGCTCCAGCCCCCCAAGAACTACCAACGGATTTACAATCAGAAATAGATAATCTTACAGATCAAGAGAAATCCGAAGCTAAGCAAGCCCTTATGCAAATTATGAAAATTGTAGATCAAATGATGGCCGAAGGTGCTAGCGAAGAAGATGTAAATCAATTTTTAGAACAAATTGGTATGACTTTAGAGGAGCTAGAGATGGCAGAAGAGATGTTTGGATTAGGAGATGGAAGCCTTGGATTTACGGTTTAGATAAGGTATCATTTTCAAATGGGATTTTTTGGCAATATAAAAAACAATTTAAGACAAAAAGGTATTGAGTCAGGAAGTGCTGCACCCAAACCTATGGGCCGTTCTAGTAATTATATTCCACAAACAAAAACAGGTATGCCTTTTGAGGGAATGCCACCAAGAATGATGGCTGGAGGGCCAGTACCTCCACAAAACATGCCGGGGGGTCAAAACCCTGGGCAAATGATGCCACAAAGAATGATGCAACAGAACGGACAGAGTGAGAAAGGATTAGGAGGTATGTTTCAAAATTTTAATAATATGAGACAAAATCCTAGACCTAAATTCGAAGGAGGTGGTCCTGCAAATTCAGGTAGAACTATATCCGGTCAAGATAGAGCTATAGCAGCAGGAATGGCATCAGGAATGGGACAGGGTAGTGCTACTCCTGCTCAACTTAAAGCTATTTTAGCAGGATTGGGAACATCTAGATCTATTGAAGATGTCCAAGGTAGATTACCAGAAGAAAGAATATTTTCTATAGAAGCAGAAATTAATAATTTAATAGAATCATTCCAAGTAGCTTCTAGGGATAACGATCAACAAAGCGCAAATCAAATTAAAATGCAGATAGAAGGATTGCAAAATCAAATAATTTCTATTAAATCACAAGCAGGCGATCAACAGATGTCTCGAGATATGATGGGTGAGTCTGGAAGAACCCTGTCTAATAGAGATATGTCAGGCAGAACTATATCTGATATAGATAGAGTAAACTTGAATATGGGCGGCGAATCTTACTACGGTATGGGTGGCGTTGCTGAATATAATATGGGTGGTCCTTTGGATTTATCCCAAGTACTAGCCGAGCTAGAAAAAAAAAACTAGATAACTCCCCACAAAGTTCAAACGATATCTCTTTAAGAGATGTTACTGATGTTTTTTTTGATCCTACCAATCCATTAGACTACGCCAGTATGGCAGGTGGACCTTTTGTTAAGGCTGGCTTAAGTGTTGGTAAGGCAAGAAAACTATTCTCAGGCTTGCAAAGAGTCAAACAACAGAAAAGGCAAGCACTTACCGATTACAAAAGAGGCGTAGCGGAGAAGAAGGCAGGAGAGGTTGCAGGGCCTAAACTTATGTTAAAGTCAGAAAAGAAATTTAATAGACTTAGTATTGATCAAAAGAAAATAGAAGATCAATTAGATGGGTTCCAACCAGAGTTATTTGATTAATGGCTACTAGAGCAGAAACATTCGCAGAGATAAGCGCAAAGATAAAAGACGGTAATATAAGTGATGCTTACAGAACTTATGAAGACTTACCTATTGTTGACCAACTAGCTATAAGTATATCCCCTGGAGTGGGTGATGTTTTAGCAACCTACGAAGTTAAGGAGTTTGGGTCTAGGGGTAAAAAAAATATACAAGACAAAGATTATTTAGGCGCAGCCGGTAATTACGGTATGTCAGCTTTAAGTGGTGTTAGTTTAATACCTTTATTAAGATTCCTTAGGGTTGCTAAGCCCGCTACAAAAGTAGTTTCAAAGGTGAGTCCCCCAAAGCCTAAAGCTACACCAAAGCCTACAATCCCTAAGGATCCAATAAAATTACCATCAGTTGAAGAGTTTATACCTCTAGAGATGTCTGAATTAACCTATCGTGGAGCAGAGGGACTTGGCTCTAAAGCTGCTAAATATATTAATTATAATAAGGAGCTTCCAAACCAAGCCCCAGTACAAACATACCTAGCAAAACTAAAACAATCAGTACCTTTAGGTGAGTTGCGTTTATTAAATATAATAGATGAATCTGGAAATCTAAGTCCAAAACTATTAAAAGAATTAGATGTTAGGGGATCAGATAAGATTTCTAGAAAAAGGTTACTAAACTATATTACATCTAATCAAGAAGGCGCATTAGGTAAGAAGTATGTAAGAAAAGGAGATCATGAATCGCCTGGTAGGATTAAAAATCAAGGCTCAGAATACACAAATGAAATGCAATCTACTTACCAAGTAAGAGACGTTACAAGAAAGGGAAACTTTAGTCATTATAGGGGTGAGAAAGATGCTTATGTATTTGACGCAACTGCTGACTATAGAGTTGATCCTCTTGGTATTCCTGAAGATGTACTACCTAGTTCTTTCTTTGATGGCTTGCCTACTAGACCTAGTTTTTTAAATGTTGCTAGAATCCAATCAGACTATAGTTCAGAACTTTCTAATGCATCTGGTACAGGCAGGAATGCTAGAAGGAAATTTATTAATGATGGATTGGCTGAACACTCAGTAAAGATTGGCCCATATAATATAGATACTCTTGCTCGTACTTTAAAGGGATATCTTGGAGAGCCACCCGCAAGAATGAAAGCAATGATGAAAATAGAGATAGCAGAAACAGGAGTTGATGATGCATTAATTCCTCTTGTTGATGAGTTTGTTGACGTTTACCTAGATGTTGCAAAAAAAGCACCCAAGAATACTCCTTACCTTCCTGCAGGAGCGGGTGATAACTTAAAAAAAGCATTAACTAAATATAACGAATCAGTTCCTGTAATAAATGCATTAAGAATAAAAAGTAGAGCAATTCAAAAAGAAATAACAGAAGTTCTTGATGCAGAACGATTAGAACTATTAAAATTCCCTGATGTTAATCAAGACAAAGTTAAAAAACTTCGTGACAAAATTAATAAACTTAATGAAAAGAAAATTGCAACAGAACTAGAACTCCGTGGAACTTTTAAAAAAGCAAATGAAAATAGTAATATTGAAAGCGCAGGCTCTCTTTTTACAGACTTCTCTTTAAAAACAAAAGATTTAGAAAAACTTACAGGCAAACCTTTTTACGAATCTTTAGACAAATCTTTGGATGAAATTTATCTTGATCTTGAGAAGCTACCAGGAGGTGGAATTAGGCAGACATATGCATATGCTGGTGATGATCCATTAAAAAGAGCTGCAGAATACTTTAAAAAAACAACAGGTAATACTGATTTAAATACTTTTGAGTTAACAAAAGGTGTTATTTTAATGAAAAAAGCCCTTGGAATAAACACTAAAAATTTAGATGGTTATAATTTAGATGCTTATGCTAAAGGAACTAGATCTGAGGTGACCAAGCTACCTATTAGAGCTAACTTTTTGCGAGCTGTAAAAGAAGGAAAAGATGGACTTTACTTAGATTCAGCAGCTAAAAGACTTGGAGACGAAGGCGGGCTTGATAATGACATATTAAAAACAACTTACAAAGAAGCAGAAAGCGAAATTGGAAAAATAATTAACGAGCTTAATCTTCCTAAGAAAGATTACATAGCAAGTGTGGATCCTAGGGGTGCGGAAAGCCTATCTGGAACTTACGTTAAGTTTGATGCTAGACTTAAAGCAGCTGTAGAGAAGCTAGGTATTGACGCCTTTAAAGATGGTGGATCTGTAGATATTGATAATATGTTATCTAGCCTATGAACTTAGCTCATCTATCTGATCAAGAGATTAAAGAAACCCTAGTCTTAAAAGAAAGATTAGAACTATTAAAGAAACAGAAAGGATGCCAAGAAACATTCTTAGAGTTTATTGATCACATGTGGCCAGAGTTTGTTTGTGGCCGTCATCACAAAGTCTTTGCACAAAAGCTGGAAGATGTAGCTAGTGGCAAGATTAACCGTTTGATTGTTAACATGCCTCCTCGTCATACTAAGTCAGAGTTTTGTTCTACATACTTTCCTGCTTGGATTATGGGAAAACAACCAAGACGTAAGATCATGCAAACAACTCACACAGGGGAACTAGCAGTAAGATTCGGTCGTAAGGTTAGGAACATGATGGATACAGATGAATACAAAAGAATCTTTCCTAAAGTAGAACTTAGAGCAGATAGTAAGTCAGCCGGTCGTTGGGAAACAGACAAGGGTGGAGAATACTTTGCCGCTGGTGTCGGAGGAGCTATTACAGGTCGTGGTGCGGATCTCCTTATAATTGATGACCCTCATTCAGAACAAGACGCTCTTAGCCCTACTGCTATGGAAGGTTGTTGGGAATGGTACACCTCTGGACCTAGACAGCGTTTACAGCCTGGTGGAGCCATAATATTAGTAATGACACGTTGGTCTTCTATAGATCTAACGGCTAAGTTATTAGATGCTCAGAAAGAATCCGCTGCTGATCAATGGGACGTAGTTGAATTTCCTGCTATCTTTCCTAAGTCACAAAATCCTTTATGGCCAGAGTTCTGGTCTTTAGAAGAATTACAGAAAGTTAAAGCTTCGTTGCCTGTACAAAAATGGAATGCTCAGTGGATGCAAACACCTACCTCTGAAGAAGGAGCTATTGTTAAAAAAGAATGGTGGAAGACTTGGGATCATGAGGTGTTGCCTAGTGTTAGTTATATCATTCAAAGTTATGATACGGCGTTTAGTAAAAAGGAGAACGCTGATTACTCGGCCATTTCTACTTGGGGTATTTTTAAACCATCAGCTGACGCACCAGACTCTATTATATTGTTAGACGCTCAAAAAGGCCGTTGGGATTTCCCAGAGCTTAAGAGAATTGCTTACGAAGAATACCAGTACTGGGATCCTGATATGACCCTAATTGAAGCCAAAGCTTCTGGTACTCCTCTAACTCACGAACTAAGAAGACTTGGAATACCTGTTGTTAATTACTCCCCTACTAGAGGGCATGACAAGTCTACAAGAATGAATTCCGTTGCTCCTATATTTGAATCAGGTTTGGTGTGGGCGCCTAAGAAAAAGTTTGCAGATGAGATGATTGACGAATGTGCCTCCTTTCCTTTTGGAAAAAATGATGACTTGTGTGATACTATGACTCAAGCTTTGATGAGATTTAGAGAGGGTGGTTTGGTATCTTTAAATGATGACTATTTAGATAGAGAGAAACCCCCAGTAAAAAGAGTGTATTATTAATATGTTAATTTTTTTTACAGAATATGAAGAGGATGGGAAAATAAAGAATGGCCCATTTATCATGTGTAACTCAGTAGAAGAAGCTGCAGAGCAAGCTGATTATTGTAAGATAACTATTGTTGGTAGTTTAGTAGAGTCAGTACCTCAAGATATGATTGTAATGAAACAAAGGACTATACATTAATGGCAATAGATAAAGACATAAATCCAACTATTATTAACGAAGACAATCAAGTACCTCTTGGACAAGAAGATATGAGTATTGCCTTAGAAGCAATAAGAGATTCTGGTACAGAAGGATTTGAAATACAAGAAGATGGCAGCGCTATATTAGAGGGATCTAACGAAGAAGAGATAGAGACAGGGTTTGACGATAACCTTGCAGAAGTTATTGATTCTCAAGATCTAAGAGTTATTGCTAATGAATTAATATCAGGTATTGAGAAAGACAAAAGCTCAAGAGAAGATTGGGAAAAGACATATACAGACGGTTTAAAATACCTAGGTATGAAGTTTGACGAAGAAAGGTCAGAACCTTTTGCTGGAGCTTCAGGAGTTATTCATCCATTACTAGGTGAAGCAGTTACAACTTTCCAGGCTCAAGCATATAAAGAATTACTTCCTTCAGGTGGACCAGTAAAGACTCAAACAATGGGAGCTTATAGCTCGTCAATAGAAGAACAAGCCAGAAGAGTTAAAGACTTTATGAACTATCAGATAACACATGTTATGGAAGAGTTTGATGAGGAGCTTGATCAAATGCTTTTCTATCTTCCTTTAGCAGGATCTGCATTTAAAAAAGTTTATTACGATGAAGCAATAGGAAGAGCCGTTTCTAAGTTTATTGCTCCGGAAGATTTAATAGTTCCTTACTACACAACTGACTTGGAGACATGTCCAAGAATAACTAACGTTATAAAGATAGCGGAGAATGAAGTAAGAAAACTACAAGCTCTGGGCTTTTATCGTAAGATTGAATTAGAAACGGGAGAAGATGCACAAAACTATACAGATGTAAAAGAAGAAATAAACAAGCTATCAGGTATGGAGCCTTCATATGATGATGGTGAAGTTTCGTTATTATATGAAGTGCATTGTAATCTAGAACTAGAAGGTTTTGAAGATATGGATGAGGAAGGAGAACTTACAGGAGTTAAGCTTCCTTATATAGTTACTATTGATACTCATTCTAGTGAGATACTTTCTATAAGAAGAAACTACAAAGAAGATGACGCTACTAAGAAAAAGATAGAATACTTTGTTCACTTTAAATTCTTACCTGGCCTAGGCTTTTACGGCTTTGGTCTTACACATATGATCGGTGGTCTATCTAAGGCTTCTACATCTATTATGAGACAGTTGATTGATGCTGGTACTTTAGCTAACTTGCCTGCTGGTTTTAAAACTAGAGGTATTAGAATTAGAGATGAAGATACCCCAATACAACCTGGCGAGTTTAGAGATGTTGATGCTCCTGGAGGATCTCTAAGAGATGCTATCCAGCCTTTACCATTTAAAGAACCTAGTGCAACGTTGTTAAGTCTATTAAACATCCTAGTTGACTCTGGTCAAAAGTTTGCATCTATTGCTGAAATTAATACAGGACAAGGCAATCCAAATGCTCCAGTAGGAACAACACTTGCGTTATTAGAAAGATCTACAAAGGTTCTATCTGCAATTCACAAAAGATTGCATAACTCTCAAAAGAAAGAATTTAGAATACTAGCAAATGTATTTAAAGAATACCTACCTCCAGAATATCCTTATGCAATAGCTAATAGCGAATCATCTATTAAGCTAACAGACTTTGATGAGAAGGTAGACATATTCCCGGTATCTAATCCTGACATATTTAGTCAAGCTCAAAGAATAGCTATGGCTCAAGAGATGATGCATTTAGTACAAGCTAATCCAGAAGTTCACGGGCCTAGTGGAATATATGAATCTTACAAAAGAATGTACCATGCTATAGGTGTGGATAACGTAGATCAGATACTTACTCCGCCACCTTCTACAGAGCCAGTTGTTACAGAGCCTGGCTTTGAAAACAACAAACTATTGTTAGGAGAGCAAGCACAAGCATTCCCTCAACAGAATCATGATGCTCATATTTCTATTCACATGTCTCTATTAAATACTCCACCTGTACAAATGAATGCGCAGATCCAAGCTTTAATACATTCACATATCATGCAACATTTACAAATGAAAGCGGATCAATTAGCTGAGCAACAAATGCCTCCTGAGGTTATGGAACAGTTCCAAGGGTTACTGCAACAATCACAACAAGCCTCTCCTGAAGAAGCGCCGGCAATGGCACAACAAGCTGCAGATCTTTTAGCTGAGTTTTCTTCTCCAATACTTGCAGAACTTCTTGTTGAGTACAATCAAAAAGTAGCGTCTCCTGAGGACGAAGATCCGTTAGTAGCAATTAGAAAGCAAGAGTTAGCGTTAAAAGGCCAAGAACTTTCTATTGAACAACAACAATTCATAGCAGAAGAGAAAAGAAAAAACCAAGAGGCTCAAAGAAGAATAGAAGTCGATAGAGAGAGAATAGGCTCTATGGAAGATATAGCTGACTTAAGAGATGAGACTGCAAGAGAGAGATTACAACAGCAAGCAAGATTTAAACTTATGGATATTCAGAATAACCAAGAGTAAAAATAAAGGTTGCAAATATTATATATAACCAAGATAATAAGAAACATGATAAAAAGAACAGAAGTAAGTCAACAGAAAACCCCCAAGGTCATGAAAGACAAATGCAGTTATGGAAAGAAAGGGTCAGTACCCATGAAAAATAATGCAGGCACTTTTTCAGCCAGTACAACTCCAAAGCCTGGAACAGGTAAAGGAAAAGCAAGAGGTATGGGCGCCGCCGAATTTGGTGGTAAGTTTTCTGGCATTTATTAATGTCCGTAGTTTGGGTTAGCCAAAAATTCTTAAAAGAAATAGAAGCTAAAAAACAAGGAGTACAAGAGGTCATTTTGTCAGGGACAAAAGACTTTGCTTCATATCAATATCTGTGTGGACGTTACAGTTCTCTAGTCGATGCAGAAAGTACATTTAGGGAACTGCTGGGAAAAATAGTAGAAGATGACGAAGATACAGATACCTGATCATGTTGCAAAAGCAATTGAATCAGAAATAAAACAAGAAGAAACCAAACAAAAAAAACAAAACACTCCAGCTCCAGAGGAAAATCCTTCCTATGTAGAGCCAGGGGCTAGGGTCTTAGACCCAACTCTTTTAGACAATTCATTTTTAGATAGGATGCCGCAACCCACGGGTTGGAGACTTTTAATCCTTCCTTATAAAGGTAAAGCGGTAACAGAAGGTGGAATTCATTTAGTACAATCAACGGTTGATAGAGAATCTCTAGCTACTGTAGTTGGCTATGTTGTGAAAATGGGTCCTGATTGCTATAAGGATAAGAGTAAGTTCTCTGCTCCTTGGTGTCAGGAAAAACAATGGGTATTAATCGGCAGGTATGCTGGCGCTCGTTTTAGATTGGGTGATGAGTCTGAATGCAGAATCATTAACGATGACGAAGTAATCGCTAGTATATTAGATCCAGATGATATTCTTGCAGTATAAGGAGTAAATATGTCTGAAGAATTAAGAAAAGAAGAATTTATAGATGAAGGTGAGATAGTAGAAGTAGATGTCCCTGAAGAAAAAGTTAGTGGCAAGATAGCAGATCTAGCGCCTGACGAAGAAGCAGATGCTTCAATAGAAAATATATCAGAAAGTACAGAAGTAAAAACAGAAGATGAATTAGCTGATTACTCTGATAAGGTTAAAAAACGTATAGGAAATTTAACTCGTAAACTACGAGAGGCAGAAAGAGGACAAGACTCTGCTTATGAGTATGCGAAAAAAATATCTTATGAGAATGAAGTATTAAAAAATAAAAGTTCTACGCTTGATAGATCTTACTTAAATGAAGCACAAGGAAGACTTAAGTCTCAAAAGGCTCAAGCTTTATCTGCTTTAAAAGGAGCGCATGAAGTTGCTGACTATGACAAGGTTGCAAAGGCTCAAGAAGTATTAGCAAAGATAGCGGTAGAAGAAAACAAAGTTGTTACTTCACAACAACAATTAGAATATCAAAGAAACGTTCAAGAAGAACAAAGAGCAAATTACCAAAATTACGCGCCTCAACAACAGGCTCAACCTCAAGCTCAACAGCCAATTAAATTGGATCAAAAGACTCAGAGTTGGGCAGAAAATAATGCTTGGTTTGGTGACGATGAGATTATGACTGTATCAGCTTACGCTATACATAATAATATGGTTGAAGAAGACTTTGACGCAGGAACAGATGAGTACTATACTGAACTTGATAGGAGAATTCGTAAAGAATTCCCTCAGAAGTTTAACGAATCTTCTGTTACAAAATCTAAGCCTTCACAAAAGGTGGCTTCCGCTGGAAGAGTAGCTGGTAATGCCGGCTCTAATAAAAGACAAGTAAAACTGTCTCCTGCAGAAGTTCAGATGGCTAAAAGATTAAACGTACCCTTGAATGAGTACGCTAAATACGTTAAAAGGTAAATAATTATGACAGAAGATACAAAAGATTTAAACAGAAGCCCACGTTCTGCCGACACTCGAGCTAAAAAAGTTGCTCGCAAACCTTGGAGTCCACCATCAATGTTGGATACTCCTCCTGCACCTGAGGGTTACACCTACAGGTGGATTAGAGCTGAAATCGCTGGTAACGAAGATAGAAAGAATGTGACTTCTAGGATGAGAGAGGGTTTCGACCTTGTCAAAGCCGATGAGTTAGGTGATTTCCCGCTTCCTACTATTGATAACGGTAGACATGCAGGAGTAGTTTCAGTTGGCGGTTTGCTATTGGCCAAGATCCCGAACGAGACACGAGATGAGAGAAACTCCTATTTCGAAAATCGTGCCAGAACTCAGCAAGATGCTGTAGATAATGACCTCTTAAGGGAATCTGATCCTAGTTCACCGATGTTAAAACCGGAAAGAACAAGCAAAGTAACTTTTGGCGGTGGTCAACGTAGTTGATCATCATTTTCAATTTTATAATATAAGGTGACTTATTATGGCTAACAAAGATGCCCCATTTGGAGCAAGACTTGTAGGTAAATTAGGT
>ENA-ORXF01001470-ORXF01001470.1-marine-metagenome-genome-assembly--contig:-NODE-1470-length-15151-cov-8.095197_pt1 | contig 15151 bp, 14 predicted proteins | sample MGYA00237864_ERZ511476 | MGnify/ENA primary metagenome ERZ511476 (study PRJEB26306, sample SAMN06343908) | marine metagenome | isolation source: coastal waters | place: Atlantic Ocean: West Antarctic... | reverse complement strand
TCTTCGTGAGTTTTTTTATCAACCAACCCTTCTCGAACTAAAAAAAGTCCCCAATTATAATCAGAGTCGCCATCAAGGAGTGTATTGTCTAAATCAAAAATAGCTAAATTCAAAAAATATCTCTCTTATAATTGTGCATATACACGTTCATACTTGGAGTGAAGTTTATTAAGTGCACTAATATAGGCTTTTGCAGATGCGATAACAATGTCTGTATCTGACCCTTGGCCATTAACAATTCTTCCTCCTCTGGACAAGCGGACAGTAACCTCGCCTTGTGAATCAGTTCCGGAGGTTATGTTATTTACTGAAAATAATAATAATTCTGCTTTTGATTTTACGATTGATTCAATCGCTTTGAATGCGGCGTCAACAGAGCCACTGCCCTCGGCGCTAGATTTATAATTTTTTCCATCCATAGTCATTTCAATTTCTGAGAAAGGGGTCTTGCCTGATTCTGATGCAGTCTTTAGTCCAATTAATTTATATAAATCATAGGACTCTTCAACATACTCCTCACTGACCAAAGCATGAATATCTTCATCAAATATTTCAGATTTCTTATCAGCTAATAACTTAAACCTATCAAATGTTGCATTAAATGTATCTTCAGCCTCAATCTCAATGCCTAATTCTTTTAATCTACTTTTAAATGCACTTCTTCCTGAGAGTTTACCTAAGCTAATCTTATTCGCACCCCAACCCACATCTTGAGCAAGCATTATTTCGTATGTTTCTCTATGCTTTAAAACGCCATCCTGATGAATTCCTGACTCATGTGCAAATGCATTTGCTCCAACTACTGCCTTATTAGGCTGAACTGGGTAACCTGTTATTGTTGATACCAATCGCGAGGTTGGCACAATTTGCTTTGTGTTAATTTTGGATTCAAGATTAAAAATATCTTTTCTTGTTTTTACAGCCATGACAATTTCCTCTAGGCTAGCATTTCCTGCCCTCTCTCCAAGTCCATTAATCGTGCACTCAACCTGTCTAGCGCCATTCAAAACAGCTGATAGTGAATTAGCTACAGCCATCCCAAGATCATTATGGCAATGCGTTGACCATATTACTTTATCCGAATTAGGCACTCTCTCTATTAATGTTTTCATACGCTGTCCCCATACATACGGAACAGAGTAACCAACCGTATCTGGAACATTAATTGTTTTGGCCCCTGCCTTTATCACAGCATCGAATATCTCAACAAGAAAATCTATATCCGACCGAACTGCATCCTCAGCAGAAAATTCTACATCTTCCGTGTAAGATAAAGCCCATTCAACTGCTTTTACAGCCTGTTTAAGAACTTGATCTGGCTTCATCCTTAATTTATTTTCCATATGAATCTTACTTGTTGCGATAAAGGTATGGATTCGCTTATTTTCTGCAGGCTCAACAGCTCTCCCAGCTTTATCAATATCAGTCTCAAGCGCTCTTGCTAATGAGCAAACAGTTGATTTTTTTATTATTTTTGCAACAGCTTTGATAGCCTCGAAGTCACCAGGGCTGGCTGCAGCAAAGCCAGCTTCAATTACGTTAACACCTAATTTCTCAAGTTGTTTTGCAATTCTAACTTTCTCTTCTTGAGTCATTGATGCACCAGGACTTTGTTCGCCATCACGTAATGTAGTATCAAATATTATTAATTTATTTTTCATCGAATATGTCAACATCTAAAAAATTTTTACTAGTCTTAAATTTTGCCCTTATTAAGTTAAAATATCCAGATAATGAATATCCAAATGCAATTATAAAAATAACCTCTGCTGGGTTGTGGGAGATTAGTCCAAACAATAAAGCTATTAGAAGAATAGCAACGAAAGGCTGGCTGCTCCTGAGATTAATATCTTTACCACTATAAAAATTAACATCTGCTGTCATTGATAGTGCAACAAAAAGCGTAATTATCAATGCAAACCATTGCATCTGAAAGAATCCTAGAAATATTTCATTGCCATTTATTCCATTATCAAATGAAATCCAAATAAAACTAGCTAGCAATGTTGCTGCTGCCGGCGATGGAAGACCAGAAAAATATTTCTTATTATCAATATCTAATTTAACATTAAATCTAGCAAGTCGAACTGCTGCGCATGTACAGTATATAAATGAAACAATCCAGCCTAATTTTCCAAGTGGCTGAAGTGCCCATACGTATATTACAAGGGCAGGAGCGACGCCAAAAGAAACCATATCGGATAAACTGTCATATTCAGAGCCAAATGCACTTTCTGTATTTGTCATCCTTGCAACTCTTCCATCCAAACCATCTAGAATTAATGCAACAAAAATAGCAATAGCAGCATGATCATATCGACCATTCATTGCCTGAACAATAGAATAAAATCCAGCAAATAAAGATGCTGTCGTAAATAAATTAGGGAGGAGGTAAAATTTATTTCTCCCTTTAGCGCCTTTTTTTAAATTTTCTTTGATAGTAGTCATATTTAATTGAAATTTTATCCTAGAATTGCTTAATATTCATCGTTATTAATAGATATTCTATTTATAATGATAATAAATCAAATTTATCTATTTACCCACTAAACATGAAATTTAAACTTATTTCTCAAGATGGTAATGCAAGATCGGGCTTGTTGAAACTTTCACACGGTGAAGTTAATACACCTGTTTTTATGCCAGTTGGAACCTATGGTGCTGTTAAAACAATTAGCCCCAATGAATTAGAAGTAATGAATTTTGAAATTATTCTAGGAAATACTTTTCATCTTTGGCTTCGTCCAGGATTAGAAATCATAAAAAAACATAAAGGGCTTCATCAATTTATTAATTGGAAAAGGCCAATGCTTACTGATTCTGGTGGATTTCAAGTGTGGAGTTTAGGTAAAATGAGAAAAATTAGCAGCCAGGGGGTAACCTTCAAATCTCCAATCAATGGTAGTGAATGCTTTCTTGGTCCTGAAGAATCTATTGAGATTCAAAAAAATCTTAATTCGGATATAGCAATGATATTTGATGAATGTACACCTTACCCGGCAACACATGAAGAAGCTAGAAGCTCAATGCTACTTAGTCAAGAATGGGCTTACCGAAGCAAAGAAAGTTTTTTAGGTAGCAAAAATGCACTATTTGGAATAATTCAAGGTGGGATGTATGAGGACTTAAGGGAGGACTCATTAGCACAACTTTCTAATATTGGTTTTGATGGTTATGCAATAGGTGGACTATCGGTAGGGGAGCCAAAAACTGAGATGAAAAAAATTACTGCTTTTATAACGCCAAAGATGCCAAAAGAAAAACCACGTTATTTAATGGGTGTTGGAACTCCTGAAGATATAATAAATGCAATTGAACATGGTGTTGACATGTTTGATTGCGTAATGCCCACTAGAAATGCAAGGAATGGTTGGATATTTACTAGATTTGGAGACATTAAGTTAAAAAATACTCGCTACAAAGATGATTTATTACCCTTTGACGAGTCGTGCGCATGCTATACCTGCCAAAATTTTTCCAGATCTTACCTTCATCATCTTTTTAAAATTGGTGAAATGTTGGGCTTGAGATTAAATACAATTCATAATTTATTTTTTTATAAGACATTCATGAAAGAAGCATCAGATGCAATTAAGGATCAAAAGTTTAAAAAATACCAAACTGACTTCCTAAAAACTCGCAAAGCTAATGAATAGATGTATGACTTATGATAGAATCATCTTTTTTTATAGGATAAAGATATTATGAATGAAGGACTAGCTAGTTTTCTCCCTTTTATAATAATTTTTGTTTTATTTTACTTTATGCTAATTCGGCCTCAAATGAAGCAAGCTAAAGAGCATAAAACTCTAATAGAGGCGCTTAAGGCTGGGGATGAGATTGTATCAAATAGCGGTATCTTGGGTAAAATTATTAAGATAAACGACCAATTCGCCACAATAGAGGTAGCTAAGAATGTGGAAGTAAAAATACAGAAACAAACTATCCAAACTTTATTGCCTAAAGGCACAATTAAATCAATTTAAGAATCTTAATTTCTAATTTAAACTAAATGAACCATTCAGCACGCTGGAAATATCTCTTAATCTTAACAACAGTCATGTTAAGCCTCATTTTTGTTATGCCAAATTTTTATGGTGAGTCCCCTGCTATTCAAATAATGCCCATTAAAGCAGGCGAGAAAATTGATACGTCACTTTTACAATTAATTGAAGAAACATTAGAAAAATCTGGAATAACAAATACTGGATTAATTGTAGAGAACTTTCATATTAAAGTTAAGCTCAAAACAGCTGAAGACCAACTCAAAGCCAAAAGTCTTATTCAAAATTCATTGGGAAATAAATATGTAGTAGCTTTAAATTTAATCCCTAACTCGCCTAACTGGCTATCAGATTTGGGTGCGCTCCCAATGTACTTAGGCCTTGATTTAAGAGGTGGAGTGCATTTTCTTATGCAAGTTGATTTATCTAAAGCCCTTGAAAAGACAACCTCTAGTTATTTAGGTCAGTTTAGAACTGCATTAAGAAAAGAAAGGATTGGTTATTACGATGCCACAAGAAATAATGACATCATGCAAATTAAATTTAAATCTAAAGAAGAATTAAATAAAGGCAAAAATATTATTAGAGATATTAATAACAGTTTTGACTTCAAAGAAATTTTTGTTAATGATGAGATTGTTCTTAAGGTTATTATTAGTGAGAAAACAAAAAAATCAATCACGGAATTCGCAATCAAACAAAATTTAGAGACTTTGAATAATAGAGTTAATGAATTAGGAGTGGCAGAGCCATTAATACAACAACAAGGGCTTGATAGAATTGTTATACAACTTCCTGGGGTTCAAGACACAGCAAAAGCTAAAGAAATTTTAGGTCGAACAGCAACGCTTGAGATGAGAATGGTGAATGAAGACAACTTTAATAAAGATGTTTTTAAAGATGGGAATGAGGACCAAATACCAATAAATTCAGAAATTTTTGACGATCGATTTGGCAATAGCATATTAGTAAAAAAACAAGTAATTCTTACTGGTGAACGAATTACTAATGCAGGCCCTGGAGTTGATCAGCAGACTGGCCAATCGATTGTATCAATAACACTGGATGGAAAAGGCTCAAGTATTTTTAAACAAATCACACGTGAAAATATTGGTAAAAGAATGGCACTTCTCTTGATTGAAAAGAATATAACAGAAGTAGTGACTGCACCTGTTATAAAGAGTGAGATAGGTGGAGGTCGTGTCCAAATTACTGGCATGGCTAATGCTCAAGAGGCCACAGATGTTGCACTACTTTTAAGAGCGGGCTCATTAGCTGCGCCAATGGAGATAATTGAAGAAAGAACCGTTGGACCAAGTATGGGTAAAGCAAATATTTCCCGTGGTGTTCAATCAACAATTTGGGGTTTCGTTGCTATTATTATTATGATGGCTATTTATTACATGGGTTTTGGTGTTGTCTCAGTCATTACACTATCAGTTAATTTATTATTTTTAGTAGCATTACTTTCTGCACTTCAAGCTACATTAACTCTTCCTGGTTTGGCTGCTATTGCATTGACGTTAGGTATGGCTATTGATTCCAGCGTTCTTATTAATGAAAGAATTCGTGATGAAATAAGGAATGGGAATACACCTCAAGCTAGTATTAGCATGGGTTATAAAATGGCTTGGGGAACTATACTAGACTCCAACATAACAACTATGATTGCTGGATTAGCTCTATTCATGTTTGGTTCTGGTCCTATTAAAGGTTTTGCAGTAGTCCTTGTATTGGGAATTTTAACTTCTATGTTCAGCGCAATTTTTGTATCACGCGCCATAGTTAACTATGTTTATGGCAACAAGCGCCAGAAAAGTAAATTATCAATTGGTGAAATATTTAAAGTGGATAACAACTAAAATATGGAAATTTTTAGAGTAAAAAAAGATATACCTTTTATGAAATACAGTAAATTATCTGCAGTAATTTCAACTACGGTATTTATTTTAGCAGTTTTCTTTATTCTTATCCGCGGTTTAAATCTTGGGGTAGATTTCACTGGTGGAACAATGATGGAGGTTAGTTACCCTGAGGCTGCAAATATCGATGATATTCGCCAAACTTTACGAGATATAGATATAGAAAATGCTCAAGTTCAAAATTTTGGAACTGAAGAAGATGTTTTGATCCGTTTACCCATTCGTGAAGACCTGTCAATTGCAGAACTATCGGAACAAGTTTCAACTGCTCTAAAACTATCGAATAACTTAATGGAAGTTAATAGGGTTGAGTCTGTTGGATCACAAGTTGGAGATGAGTTATATGAAAATGGTGCGCTAGCAGTTCTTTTTGTTTTTATAGGCATTATGCTTTATCTAACAATGCGGTTTGAATGGCGATTTGCAATAGCAGCAATTATTGCAAATATGCATGACGTTATTATAATTCTAGGTTTCTTTGCATTTTTTCAATGGGAATTTAATTTAACAGTTCTTGCAGCAGTATTGGCTGTTTTGGGTTACTCGGTAAATGAGTCCGTTGTTGTATTTGACCGTGTCCGAGAAAACTTCAGAAAAATGAGGAAAACAGCTGTTTCTGAAGTTATAAATAATGCAATCACCCGAACCATGTCTCGAACCATCATGACCCACCTGTCAACACAAACTGTTGTAATTTCAATGTTAATTTTTGGTGGTGAAATACTACATAATTTTGCATTAGCTTTAACTATAGGAATATTGTTTGGAATTTATTCTTCAATTATGGTTGGTTGTCCTATAGCAATGTGGCTCGGAACTAATCAAACTAATTTAGCAATTTTTAACCCAGAAAGAAAAAAGGAAAATAAAGAATTATAAATACTCACAGTGTTTAATTTTTCACTTACAAATCAAATCGCTCTATTAGCCATCCTCTTAATAGTATCGGCTTTTTTTTCTATTTCCGAGACAAGCTTAATGTCTGTAAATCGTTATAGATTAAAACACTTAGCTAAAAGTGGAAATACTGGCGCAAAGCTAGCTTCAAAGCTTCTTAAAGAAACAGACAAATTATTAAGTGTAATTTTACTATGTAATAACTTTTCAAATGCCGCCGCTGCAACTTTAGTCACTGTCATTGCTGTTCAACTGTATGGGGATCAGGAAATTATTATTATGGTTGGAACATTAATTACAACTTTTTTAATTTTAATTTTTAGTGAAATATCTCCAAAAGTCATTGCTGCAGCCCACCCTGAAAGATTGGCATTATCATGCAGTTTCTTACTCTACCCTCTGTTAAAAATTCTCTACCCAATAGTTCTGTTTGTAAATGTATTTGTTCTAGGCATATTGAAAATTTTTAATATCAAAATTAATTTTACTCAAAATAATTTAATAACAATGGATGAGCTAAAAAGTATCATCAGTGATTCAGGGCAGTTTATACCAAATAAAAATAAGGCTTTATTATTAAATCTCATAGATCTTGAAAAAGTAACTATCGATGAAATTATGATGCCGCATACAAATATTGAATCTATCAACCTAAGCCAATCCATTGAAGATATTTTAGAAAAAATAGAAAACTTTCACCATAATAGAATTCTAGTTAGAAAGAAAGATAATGAAGAAATACACGGTGTTTTAGATATCAACAAGCTATTTAAGCTGTATATTAAAGAGAATATGCAGGCTTTAAATCAAGATGAATTTGTCGCTTTAATAGACCCGCCTTATTTTATTCCATCAGGAACAACAATATATAAACAGATGCAAAAATTTCAAGATAACCAGGAGAAGATTGGTTTGATTGTAAATGAACATGGAGAATTTATAGGGCTAGTTACTCTTGAAGACATACTTGAAGAGGTTATTGGGGAATTTAATATTGAACTACCGTCGAAATCATCAAAAATAATTTTTGATGAAAATGGTTGGATTGTAGATGGAGCGATTTCCATTAGGGAATTAAATAAAAAATTAACTCTTAACTTACCGATTCAAGGTCCTAAAACTTTAAATGGATTAATTCTAAAATTTTTCGAAGATATCCCAGAGCCTAATACAAGCTTTAAAATAAGCAATATTACTTTCGAAATAATTAATGCGCAGGATAAAAATGTTAAAAGTGTCAAAATTTACAGTAACTTAATAAAAAGTAAAATTTAAAATGGAACGAAGTGATAATGCAGAAGGTCTCAAATTAAAACCAGAAAAGGTTAAGCCAAAGCTTCCTGGTATATATAAGGTTATTATTTTAAATGATGATTTCACGCCTATGGAGTTTGTTGCAAGTGTTATTCAAAACGTTTTTAACAAATCTAAAGATGATGCAACAAGAATAATGCTTCAGATACATACAGAGGGAATTGGTATCTGCGGAACATTCCCATTCGAGATAGCAGAAACGAAAATGAATCAAGTATTAAATTTAGCAAAAGAATCACAACACCCCTTGCAATGTATTATAGAAAAGATATAGTTTAATTTATGATTGCACAAGAATTAGAAGTTAGTCTTCACATGGCGTTTATGGATGCTCGGCAAAAAAGGCACGAGTTAATTACTGTCGAACATCTTTTACTAGCTATGCTTGATAATCCATCAGCATCAGAGGTTTTAAATGCTTGTGGTGTAAAAATTGAAAAAATACGTTCTGATATAGCTGGCCATATTGAAGAACATACTCCTATTGTTTCTGGGACTGATGATGTGGATACCCAGCCAACACTTGGATTTCAGAGAGTCATACAAAGAGCAATGCTCCATGTTCAATCTTCTGGAAAGAAAGAAGTTACAGGTGCAAATGTTTTAGTTGCCATATTTGGTGAAAAAGACTCGCATGCTGTTTATTTTCTTCATCAACAGGGTGTATCCAGACTCGATGTAGTCAACTTTATAGCTCATGGAATATCAAAGGTAGCTGAAGTAGAAAATAAAGAGTCAACTGGTGAAGAGTCTAATGCTGAAGTTAAAACAAATAAGAGCCTCGAAAGTTACACGGTTAATCTTAATAAATTGGTAGCTGAAAATAAAATAGATCCTTTAATTGGTCGTGAAACAGAAATCGAGCGTGTTGTTCAAATCTTATGCAGGCGAAGAAAAAATAATCCATTACTAGTAGGTGAAGCTGGAGTTGGTAAAACAGCAATAGCTGAAGGACTTGCAAAGAAGATTGTTGAAAAAGATATTCCTGAGGTTCTTCAAAATAAAACAATATACTCACTTGATTTAGGGGCATTAATTGCTGGCACTAAATACCGGGGGGATTTCGAGCAACGGCTTAAGACTGTAATGAAGCAACTAAACGACGAAAAAGATTCAATTTTATTTATTGATGAAATTCATACAATTATTGGTGCTGGATCAGCTAGCGGAGGAACTTTAGATGCTTCAAACTTATTGAAACCCGCTCTGGCGAATGGCCAAATTAAATGTATTGGTGCCACAACCTACCAGGAATATAGGTCAGTTTTTGAAAAAGACCATGCATTAACCAGAAGATTTCAAAAAATAGATGTCGAAGAACCTGATGTTCCAACAACTATTGCTATTCTTAAAGGCTTAAAATCTCACTTCGAAGAGCATCACAATGTCAAATTTTCAGCTGATGCAATAATTAGTGCAGCAGAACTATCCGCAAAATTTATTAATGATAGACAGTTACCAGATAAAGCTATTGATATAATTGATGAAGCCGGTGCAGCACAAAGAATACTGCCAAAAAATAAGAAAAAGAAAGTAATTGGAGCCAAGGAAATAGAAGATGTAATTTCCAAAGTTGCTAGAATTCCAGCTAAAAATATTAACAAAGATGATCGTAACTCACTTAAAACACTTGAGCGCGATTTGAAAGCAGTTATTTTTGGGCAGGATAAAGCAATAAACTCCCTTTCATCAGCAATTAAGATGGCTAGGAGTGGCCTTGGACCAGAAAATAGGCCTATTGGTAGCTTTCTTTTTAGCGGGCCCACAGGCGTAGGTAAAACTGAGGTAGCTAAACAACTAGCTTATACTCTTGGTATTGAATTGATTCGTATTGATATGAGCGAGTTTATTGAAAGACATTCAATATCCAAACTTATTGGTGCACCCCCTGGTTATGTTGGATATGATAATGGTGGATTATTAACAGAACAAATTAATAAAACGCCTCATGCTGTTTTATTATTAGATGAGATTGAAAAAGCCCACCCAGATATTTTTAATATTCTTCTTCAGGTTATGGACAACGGTAATCTTACAGATAGCAATGGAAGAAAAACAGATTTTAGAAATGTAACTATTATTATGACAACCAATGCTGGTGCTGAAGCATTATCAAAAGTAGATTTTGGGTTTACTCATAATAATAAAACTAGTGATGAACAAATGGAGATTAAAAAAATATTTTCTCCAGAGTTTAGAAATAGACTGGATGCAATCGTTTCATTTGGTGCATTAGATAATAATGTCATTTTAAAAGTTGTTGAGAAATTCCTAATCCAACTAGAAAATCAACTACATGATAAAAAGGTAGATGCTACCTTTACAAAAAAGCTTAAAAATTACTTAGCTAAAACTGGGTTTGACCCCCAAATGGGTGCAAGACCTATGGCAAGATTAATTCAAGATACAATCCGAAAATCGTTAGCCGATCAGCTTTTATTTGGAAAACTTGTAAATGGTGGTGAAGTTGATATTGATATTGATGAGGCGGATAATATTATTTTGAAATTTAAAGATAAAGAAAAAATATCAGCTTAATCCAGGTTGGGCTTTACCATCGCCTTCTTAAATAAATCACTTTCAATAAGTGATTCTAGCCATTCTTTTATTTTTTTATACTCTGAATTATTAAACCAATTTCTATCGACATTCATAAATTGCCTTATAAAAGGAAAAATAGATATATCTGCATAGGTTCTTTTATCTCCGATTAAATAAGCTGTATTCGCCAATCTCTTCTCTAGAACATCTAAGAAAAAATAACACCTTTCACGATGCTCTGATTGCGACTTATCTGGGTATCGCTCAAAATACTTATAGCAATCTAAAGATTCTTTAAATTTACCATCATTTAACGAAATTAATTTGTCAGCTATTTTTTTATCTTCTAATTTTAAAAAAAATGATTGTTTTGCGTCATTTTTTTGATATGCCCATCTCATTATTTCCAAGCTTTCATCCAAAACTAATTCATTAAATTTTAAAACAGGGACTGTGCCTTTTGAACTAATAGTTAGCATTTCATCGGGTTTCTTTTGAAGGGATATTTCATAAATATCAAATTCAATATTAGATTCTACAAGTGCCATTCTAGCTCTCATTGCATACGGACACCTTCTATATGAAAATAAATATGGTCTTAATCCATTACTATCTAATTTCGCTACATAGTTCATAAATTAACTTATGTCCTTTAAAAATTAAACCTGAATATATTTGAATGAGGTCTGCTCCATTATCAATTTTCTCTTTACCGTCTTTTCCAGACATCACCCCTCCAACACCAATAATTAGAATTTTTCCCATTAGCTTCGATTGTAAATATTTTAATGTTTTTAATGAACTTGCTCTTAAAGGTAGTCCAGATAAACCCCCTGACTCTTTCCTTTTCTTAGAGTTACTAACATCATCTCTAGAAAGAGTGGTATTAGTTGCTATTACCCCATCAATTTTATATTTGATTAATAATTTACATATAAATGAAAGTTGTGAATTTGTATTATCGGGAGAAATTTTTAGCAAAAAAGGTACATATTTATTGTATTTTTTATGAAGTATTTTTTGTTCTTCTTTAATTGCTTTTAGTAATTCTTCTAGATTCTCACCCTCCTGTAGTTTACGAAGATTTTTGGTGTTTGGAGATGAAACGTTCAGTACGATATAGCTAGCAAATAAATATGATTTTCGAAAACATTCTAGATAATCGTTTACGGCTTTGTTAATCGGAGTGTCGAAATTCTTCCCAATATTAATACCTAAAATACCCTTAAATTTTGATTTTTGAATATTTTCTATTACCTTATTAATACCGTCATTATTAAAACCAAATCTATTTATGATTCCATTTTCTTTTGTTAGTCTAAATGATCTTGGCTTTGGATTACCTGGTTGAGGTCTTGGTGTTACAGTTCCAACTTCAATAAATCCAAATCCAAGCTTAGATAAACAATCTATGTATTCAGCATTTTTATCCAGTCCTGCAGCAAGCCCTACCGGATTATCAAACTTTAGTCCCATAAGCAATCTTGGTTTAGATTGAGTTTTTTTAGTCACATAGTTTAGTAGCCCAAGATAATTAGCTACTTTTAGAGACTTCATTGCTAAATGATGTGCAACTTCTGGATTAAAAAGAAATAAGAAAAATCGAATTATATTGTACATAGTATAATTTTTACTTTTTTTTCTGGGGCTTGTATCAAAAAAATTTACCTCAGATGCTCATAGATAATTTTTAAAATACTTTTTGCTGTTGCTGTATTATTTAATTTACCATTCGGGTAATCTATAAATACTCTTGCTCCATTTTGATCTTCCTTTATTCTTATGCGGTATCTTTTTTCGTTCTTTCCAAGTCCTTTTTCGTCATCGGATCCCCAAAAGCTCATAATTTCTTCTGTTAATGACTTGTCTTCTATAACTTTTAACTCCTCTATTCCATCAGAATTATTTAAACGCTCCTCTTCCTCTTTTTTTCTTTGCTCCTCTTCTTCGTCATCATCCCAAAATGCTAATTTACTAATTAACCCCTTGCTTTTTTTCTTTGGGCCTTCAAGTTCTAAATCTTTGTATTTAACATAAAAAATTCCTTTGGACCTATTTTTATCTTCTGTTACAAATCCAATAATATCTAGAGCTAATGACAACCTCCTCCAAGATCTGTCATATGGATCATTTAGTGATAAATAATTTCCCCTTTTGTTCTCAACAAGTGTTGCATTTTTTCTTTCTATTGGGTTTGCTAGTACTTTTTCTGCATCAAGATCTGTCATTCCTAACTTAGTCATCAATCTTCTAAGTATTTCTGCATTAATTTCATATTCATCCATATTCATCTCTTTTTGCAATTTATCTGTAATCTTTTTCGCCTCTTCTTCTCCGTCTGGAATATATTCCTGAATTTTATAAATATCTGTTGAGTATGATCCTTCTTTTAATCTTTTAATCCTTGCCTTTGCCTCATCATCCATTCCAACAATACTTCTTTGTGAGATATAAATCTCTGAAGTATTTTTTTCGACCCCATTTTCAATTCGAGTTCTAAACTTTCTTCTATCTGCTAAATTTGATAACCCATCTAACCATGCGTCAAATCTACTGGCCATTCCTTTTTTTGTCTCAAATTTTAATTTTGATGACTTAATCCATTCAGTCTCCATGACACCTGTTCGTTTATTTAAAACTTTAATACCGAAGCCTAATTCTTGCCAAAAAGTTTCTAAATGAGGCCATAACTTAGCAGGTTCCTCATTAACTACTAACCATCTTAGGTTTCCTGACTTAACAATTTCCATTCCTTCGGGGTTCTGAAGGACCTTGACCTCTGTAAATCCCACTCTTTTTGCATCTTCATAATCTTTATAAGAAACGGCTTCCCCAGGAACACCATATTGAACATTGGTTTCGATATCAGTTAAATCTGGCGGGACATCAAGCCTTTTGGCCCTTGATGAACTTACATAATCTGGCTGAGTTATTGCATCTACCGCTGCATTGTCAGTCAATATGTCCATATCAGCACAAGATATTAGTGATAGTAGCAATGAGATTATAATAATATTTTTCATTTAATGGCTTCAAAAGCCTCAGCTAGTTTAGTTTGATATTTCTTATCAAGATCAACTAAAGGAAGCCTTATCCCTTGGTTGATTAGCCCTAAATAATTTAAAAGCCACTTTACCGGTATTGGATTAGAATCAATGAACAACGCCTTATGAAGGCTGCCCAACTTATTATTGATAGTTCTTGATTTTTCATTATTTCCATTCAAAAAATTATGACAAATATTATGCATTAAGTCTGGTTTTACGTTTGCCGTTACCGAAATAACTCCACATCCCCCTCTTTCCATATAATCCAAAAAAGTAAGGTCATCGCCACTAATAAAAATAAAACTCTTTTTTACTTTATCCTTTAAGAAATCAATACGCTCTAATTCTCCAGTTGCATCTTTTATTCCAATTATATTTGATAGTTTACTTAAAGAGATAACTGTCTTATTTTCTAAATCACAGCCAGTTCTAGCTGGGACATTATATAAAATTTGTGGGATATCAACTGCGTCGTTGATGGTTTTATAATGCTCAAATAAGCCTTTTTGATTTGGCTTATTGTAATAAGGTGTTACTAATAAACATGCATCCGCGCCTGCTTTTTTTGCTGATTGGGTTAAAAAAACTGCCTCTTTAGTTGAGTTTGCACCTGTTCCAGCAATTACTGGAATTCTTCCATCTATATGTAACACTGCCTCTTTTATTAGATAAGTGTGTTCGTCAAAATCAATTGTTGGGCATTCTCCAGTAGTGCCCAATACAACCACTCCATCTGTTTTATTTTCTATATGGAAATCGAGCAGGCTCTTAAATTTACCTATATCGATTGAACCATCGAAGTTCATTGGGGTTACTAATGCTACGATACTGCCTTGAAACATAATTAATTCCATAGTTCAAAAAATAATTTATATTCTACTGGAAACATTAAGCAATTTGATTTTTATCTATTTTTTATATATAACTAAAAATTATACTTAAATAATTTATTATTATTTTTTATCATATAAAAATATTGTTGTATATTTATTAATTTTATACTTAAAAGGCAGACTTAGGAGATATTAATCCTCTATAATTCAAGAATATACTGAATAATCAAATTTTTATCGTAATCAGCGCAGTTTTTTTAACACCATAGTGCTTAATAAAATTCTTAGTCTTTGTCCTTTTATGGATGTTTCTAAAAAGCTTGAAACATCCCTCAATATGTCTACAGCTACTGCATTTGTTTTAACAATTGGATTAATGACTATTTGGTATAGGCTAATGATGCATACTGGGATACCAAATATTTTTGCTCATGCAGAATATATTAATTTCAGTTGGACTGCATTTTTCATTACTTGTCTACGAAAGCGTGCTCGATAACGTAATCACCTGGCTGCCCAATTCTTGGGGAAACTTCAAGCCCTAATGAGTCTAAAAGCTCTTTTGTATCTTTCAACATTTCTGCGCTACCGCA
>ENA-ORXF01001469-ORXF01001469.1-marine-metagenome-genome-assembly--contig:-NODE-1469-length-15155-cov-4.825308_pt1 | contig 15155 bp, 10 predicted proteins | sample MGYA00237864_ERZ511476 | MGnify/ENA primary metagenome ERZ511476 (study PRJEB26306, sample SAMN06343908) | marine metagenome | isolation source: coastal waters | place: Atlantic Ocean: West Antarctic... | reverse complement strand
TTTGGCTCTATTAAAGCAGTAGTCAACTTTGTCGTCCTTGAGCAAGGACTAACATGTAGTAACCCATTTAATGGCGTTTATCTTCACTCAGACAACTCATCTAAGAAACGTAAGCCTATTGCCACCAATAACCTAAAAGCTATCCAAGCTAAATGCTTGGAATTAGATGATGACTTAAGACATCTTGTATCGTTAATTAGTGATACTGGTATGAGATTGTCAGAAGCAACAGGCTTGATGAAGTCAGACATTAATCTTGATTGTGACTATCCACACATTGCTCTAACTCCCTACCCACACAGACCTTTAAAAACACTATCCAGCGAGCGTATTGTTCCATTAGTTGGACAGTCTCTTTGGGCGGCTAAACGGATTATAGGAACTTCAACATCTGTTTATTGCTTCCCACGCTACACATCTAGCTCGAGATGTAATGCTAACTCTGCTAGTGCAGCCATCAACAAATGGATTAAAACAGTGGCTGGCCCTGAGGCAGTTATACATGGCTTGCGTCATAGCTTTAGAGACAGGCTGAGAGCAGTGGAAGCACCATCAGAAGTAATTGACCAGCTAGGTGGTTGGAGCTTAAAGACTGTAGGGCAAGGATATGGAGATGGTTACAGCGTAGAGATTCTTAGCAAGTGGCTAGAGAAGATTGTCATCCAACAGGCATTGTCTACCCTACCTGTGTAATTGGAAGAATACACAAGGCTCAAGGGTGTTGCTAATGCCTACCCAAGGAAATGATTGAATCTCCTGGGCACCATTAAGACTAAAGAAAAACTTCGGCAGCATCCTCTCTCTAAGCGCACTAAGTCCCAGCTGGGACTTGAACCGTTACGAGTTTCACAAACACTGCCCACCGCAGAGTTTGGACAAAGGCAGATTTTTGCTCCTGCAAAATCTGCATACATACCATCCCTGGCAATACCCCGCAGGGGTCAAAACAGCCCAAAGGCTGTTTTTATCAACTCCTCTCTTGGGCACCATTCTACAATCCCAAGACATCCTAAAAAGCCCTTAAAACCCCTTATTTAAAGGCTTTTATTGACATTTTCGTCTTAGGCCTTCTTTTAGATTTTTTGTAACATTGAATGTAACACCAGCTATCTGATCAGGGTTCAGGTCCACGGAGTGTCACAACAGCCAATACGACAAGGCAGTTAAGCGATACCGAAATAAAACGAGCCAACCCCAAAGACAAGGAGTACAACCTTGCTCACGGCAAAGGCTTGTATTTTCGCGTTAAACCCATCGGTTCCAAACTCTGGCTCTTCAATCACACACGACCTGTCACCAAAAACAGAGCGAATCTTGGACTGGGTAGGTACCCTGAGATTTCCGATTCCTACTATAAAAAAATAGATGAGCGTCTAAACAAGTATATTATTCTTAAACTGGGTACCTGCCCCATTCACAACATTAACGCCGTCGATGTTATTCAGATCATCGCCCCTCCCGCGCTAAAGAACACCTAAAAAGAGCCAAGCACATAGCGGCTGTTATCTGGGTACGATTTCAGGTGGGCCCCTATCAGTATCAGCTGAAACATCTACAGTGGTACATAAAGGTATACACAAAATATTTATCTCCAAATACCCGCTACAGGCATCATTTAACAATTAAACATATCACCTGCGCGCTAAACAAAAATGCGAGTTGGAATGCGTTCTTAGAAAACTCATACTGCCATTGTCAATGGCTTTGCGAAGGCCACGCTTCTTGTCATCTTGTGTGGACCGTGTTTGGTACTGACGATTTTCTGGCGCGAAAGCGAGGCGGCGATTAGGCTGCTCGATCCTGATGGGTGACTGTTGCGTGTCAGCGAACACGACAACCACCGACGAAAAGACGGGTGCGTGTACGTTAAATTACTCGGGTAAAATCGGCACCCGTTTTATCGGGAGGATTTTTTATTGGTTACTTGACAGGAATTGGTCAATCGGTGACCCTTTTTTTTGACCCCTTTTTTTTGCTTTTATCGGCTGCAACTTAACAGGCTGACCAACGCCATACATTATTCCAGCCGGGATATTTATATTAACTGCAAACAATCACACCACCGATTGATCATCACTATTGAAGATGATGGTGGGGAATCCCTGAAGACCAGCAGCAGGAAGTATTTAACGCTTTTACCCGTCTGGAAAAAAGCAGAAATGGCAATATCGAGCGATTTGGTCTGGGGCTGGCCATGGTGGCCAAAATATGCGACTGGCACTAGGGTCAAATCAGTGTCACCACCTCCGCACCGCTGGGGGGAGCAAGCTTTAGGTTGCGATTCCCTCTGGACTGACACTTTCTTACATTTCACTGACAAAACTTCACAAACCCAGCACACTTTGCCTAAATATCCCAGTCAGGGGTGATGATATTATTTCTCCAACTTCTCTTTTATGGAAAAATCATGTGTACACAGGCCGTATTAAAAACAATCCTATCCGATACCCTGGGGGTTTGTACTCAGAAATTTACTAATGAAACCCCTCTTTTAGGCGCGATCCCAGAGCTGGATTCCATGGCCATTATGACATTACTCATGGCCATCGAAGAACAGTTTACCTTTCCTATCGACAGCGCCGATATCAGCGCAGAACACTTTTCGAATCTGGGTACCCTGCAAGAATTTATCGAACTTCAGAAAGCAGCCTGATCACTGAACACCCCATTGAAACATAAAGTGATCAACCAACTAATCCAGCTGTTGATTTCAGTCTTTAAACTGTTTCCCCGCACTGGCAGACGCACTTTTGCCCGGGGAACGGCCTGGTTGATATTTAATCTGGCCAAAAAAACACGACTGCGAGCTCAGGCTAATATATCCCGGGCCATGCCTTATCTGAATAATCATGAAGTCAGATTAACGGCAATCGATTCTTATAAAAACATCGTCCATGGCGTATTGGAATGCTTCTGGTTAGATGAACTGGAATTTGAATTTGATATCGACGAAAAAACCCGGGCGATCCTCAATTCAGGTCGTGGCGTCAGTATTGCCACCATGCATATGGGTTGTTATGAAATTGTCCCTTTTGCCATACAGGCCTTGACCCAACGTTCCAGCACCCTGTCGAATATTCCAGACTTTCTTCATTGTGCAAAAAAGGTTTACGCTCAGGCTGATATTCACTGTATTAATAAAAAAGAATCCGGTGCATTCCTGCAGTTACTCAAAGGGATCCGTCAAAATCGCGTGGTCAGCCTCCATTCAGATCACTACGCCGACGACATGGAACTGAATTTTTTCAGCCAAAAAACCGGAGCCCCCTGTGGAGCAGCCATGTTATCTGCCTATGGGAAAACTCCGCTGTTACTGAGCTACGGCATTTTACTGCCAAATGGTAAATACAAGATCTATATTGAAACGCTGTCACAGGAGCCTGTTGGCCCCTCAAAAGACTCTCTTCAACAGGCAATGAAAGATATTTACCGCCGTTTTGAACACATTATTCTCCAGTATCCTGAACATTGGTACTGGTCATACAAACGCTGGCGATAACACACCAGCCAGTTTATCGAAGACTCTATTATGAAAGCCATTTCTTTTCTGCCGGCCCCTGGGGTGATCAGGCGGTTGCTTCGCTATTTTGATCCCCACAGAAGTCTACTTATCATCGCCATTCTGGGACTAGCCATGTTCAGTCTGGTGGATGCAGGAATGATTTATTTTATCCAACCTTTAATTGACGACGGCCTGGCAAAAGCAAACGGTATGGTGTTAAAAATGGGGGCCTTACAGATACTGGGGATTTTCCTGCTCCGGGGACTGGCCAGCTTTGTGGCTAACTACACCATGGCCTACGTGAGCAGCAAGATAACCTGTCTGATCCGCCAGCAGGCCTTTGATCATCTGCAAACGCTGCCCCTGACTTTTTTTCAGCAACACAATCGCGGAAACCTGATATCAAAAGTGACTTATGATGCAGAACAACTATCAAGAGCCACCTCCGAAACCTTTCTTACTCTGATCCGGGAAAGTCTGATTGTACTGGTTCTGTTGGGGATCATGTTTTACTCAAGCTGGCAGTTATCCCTGATATTTCTCTTTGTCGGTCCGGTGATTGCCCTAGTGATCAATCGAGTGTCGAAACGCTTTAAACAAGTCAGTACCCATTTACAAGATGCCATGGGGGAAGTCACTCGACATTGTGAACAGTCCATCAGTAATCACAGGGAAATTCTGGCGTTTGCCACTCAAACCTATGAACAACAAAGGTTTGCCAGGGTAAACCAGAATAACCGCCAACAGACGATGAAACTGGCTACAGCTTCCGCCATCAGCAACCCTGTGGTGCAACTCATCGCCTCTTTCGCCATTGCCGGCGTGCTGTGGTTATCCAGTCTTGAAGGGGTGATTGACCAAATCAGTGTAGGTACTTTTACCACCACTCTGGTTGCCATGGGTTCCCTGTTACGACCATTAAAACAACTCACTAACATCAACCAGTCCTTACAACGGGGGCTAGCTGCGGCTAATAGTTTGTTTACATTACTGGATGAACCCGCGGAGCGAGATAAGGGCACACAGACGCCTTTGGCCTTCAGCCACCAGTTAACCATCACAGATCTGAGCTTTCACTACCCGGGTCAGGAACAGGCAGTATTGAAAAACATCAATATTCAGTTAAACAAGGGCCAAACTCTGGCATTAGTCGGAAAGTCCGGCACCTGTAAACGGATGTGTTGATGGCATCGACATAATGATACTTTATGTCGATATTTCTGAAAAATTTCGACATAACCGTTTTATTTCAATTGGGGATCACCCGGCGTATTGAGCCATATGATGTACTTACCCAGTTCCCGATGCCAACATATGCATTATCAGCCGAATCAGGGTGTTCTTTTGCTTAGGGTCTGATTCAGCAACCAGTAGAGTCAATGCCGCCATTCCGGTTCAGAAAATCCACGAACAGGAAGGCTCCACTTCTTTTGTTGCCATCCGAGAACGGATGATTTTTTACTACAAAGCACAGTAAATGAGCCGCCTTACTTTCGATGGAAGGGTAAGCGGACTCACCAAAAACCGTTTGATCGAGATTACCAAAGATACTCGCCAACCCATCGTCCCGTAGATTGGCAAACAGTGCGGTTGCCTCACCACGGTCAATCAGCGACTTTTTAGCTCCTCCAATGACTGCATAGCATCGACAGGCGATCTCAAGCTACCGCCAGCCTGACCAGAAGGCTCATCTAATAACCCTTCATCGTAACGCTGCAACCAGAGAAAGGTTTGAGTATAACGGCTAACAATTTCAACCAGACCAGAGCCTGCCTCGGCTGTGATCTCGGGGGATTTCTGCAAATTGTAGATACTCAACCATCAGCAGCACATTATAGAGCTGGCGCAAATGTTAGGTCGCACCAGAGTCACTCAGCAGACGTTTCACATGTATCGGAATTGCTTAGCCTTGCGTCCCGCTAGGTCGGGACAGGAGATACCGAGCGAGCGAGAGAGAGAGAGAGAGAGATTCAGGAAGTGTAGAGCGTTTGCCGAGACACCAGGTTTCGATAAGCTAGCAACCACATTAATGATAGGGTCTAGCGTAAACCACTTTATATAATTTATTAATTAAACACGTATTTGTCCATCGCCCATAACCAAGTATTTCTCAGTTGTTAGTGATTCTAAGCCCATTGGGCCGTAGGCATGGAGCTTGGTTGTTGCGATACCAATTTCGGCACCTAATCCAAGTTCACTACCATCAGCAAAACGTGACGATGCGTTTACCATCACCACAGACGCATCGACAGAACGCTGAAAACATCTAGCAGTTAGTTCGTTTTTGGTACAGATAACCTCGGTATGATGACTACCAAACCTATCAATATGTGCCATTGCCTCATCAGCACCATCAACAATTCGCACAGCTATTTCTAGGTCTAGGTATTCTTGACCAAAATCGGCCACCGCTAAAACTGTGGCATCGTTAAAATATTGACTGGAATCGACACAGGCATTTACTTTTACCTGTTTTTCACTAAGTTTTTGAGCAACCTTAGGTAAAAATTCTAAGGCAATTGATCTGTCTACCAGTAGGCATTCAGTCGCATTACACACGCCAGTCCTGTGAGTTTTACCGTTTACTAACAAATCCATCGCAACATTTAGATCAGCGTCTTTATCTATGTAAAGATGGCATACACCCTTAAAATGCTGAATAACAGGTATTTTACTGTTATCAGTCACGAAGTTAATCAATCCTTCACCACCTCTTGGAATAATCACATCGATACTGCCGCGCTGTTGTATCAATTCAAACATCAAATCACGGCTAGGGTCAGGAATCACAGTAATTAGCTCTTTGGGCAAACCAAATTTCACTAACACATCTTGCAAAACTTGTGCGATCGCTAAGCTAGAATTTAACGCCTCTTTGCCACCACGCAAAATAACCGCATTGCCTGATTTAAAACAAAGAGCTCCTGCATCTGCAGTCACATTAGGTCGTGCTTCAAAAATCATGCAGACAACACCAAGAGGTACGCGCATCTTACGAATTTGCAAACCATTAGGGCGTTCGCTTACCACTCTTTCAGCACCGACTGGATCGGCCAAACTAGCAATCACCTCAATTCCAGATGCCATTGATTCAATTCTTTCAGCATTTAAGGTGAGTCTGTCGATCATCGAACCGCTCAGAGAATTTTGTCTCGCCTGAGTCAAATCTTGTTCGTTCGCTGTAAGGATGCATTGCGTTTTCTCACGCAATGCAGTCGCCATAGCAATCAAAACTTGGTTTTTAATTGACTCTTCTAGAGTAGCTAATGTTTTGGATGCTTTAACCGCGCCTAATGTTAAGGTTTTTATAATGCTCATAGGCTCTCCAGCAAAGCGACATTTTTATCTGAAATAATGGGACCCGTTTGTTCTTGAAAATCGCTAGCAAAGCTCTCATCTTCTTGATTAGTAATGAAATTTAATAAACAACTGCTGTAGTTTGATCTGGCTTTCGCTAATTTAGTACCGTCATGCTTGCGAACCAATATTGTATCGCCTGCTAAAAAATCACCTTTAACCTCAACCAAGTCGTCACTGGTAAGCTGTTCGCTATTGGCGTCTAGTTTGGCTGCAAAATCATCTTCTACAATCATTTCCCCTCGAGCTGTCGAGGTATGTGTCATCCAGTGTAAATGTTCTTTCATAGGAGAAGGGTCTGAGGAAAAGTGGGTGCCTGAGTTTTTACCTTCTAACAGCATATCAAATGACGACTCTGTGAAACCATTGACTATATAGGTGTCTATTCCATGCAAGGTAGCTTTTTCAGCTGCCTGTACTTTCGTTAACATTCCACCTGTACCTACCGCACTGGTGGCACCCTCGGCCATAGCATAGATTTCAGCATTAATTTTAGTCACTTTTGGTAAAAGAACCGCATCATCATATTTATGTGGATTTTTATTATACAAACCATCAATGTCAGAACAAATAATCAGCGCATCAGCATCCGCGGCGGCAGCTACTATGGCAGACAAGTTATCGTTATCTCCCACTTTTAGCTTGTCAGTTATTATTGTGTCGTTCTCATTAACAATTGGCAGCACACCGTGTTCCAACAGCGTAAAGATTGTATTCCTGACACTTACGTAACGCTCTCGGTCACGTAAGTCACAACGTGTCAGTAGCATTTGCGCCGTTGGAAAATCAAATAATTTATTCCAAGTGGCTATCATCTCAGTTTGTCCTGCAGCAGCCATGGCTTTTTTAATTGCAATTGTTTTTTGTAACTCATCTGGGAAGATATATGCGCCTGCCGCAACCGAGCCAGAGGAAACTAATACCACTTCAATACCTTGATTGCGGCAGCTCACAATAAATTTCGCAATACTTGATAAGTACAAAATACTGCAGCCTTTTCCATGGGGTGCAATCAAGGCACTACCTACTTTGATAACGATACGTTTCCAACCTAATTTATTCATGTAATTAATTATGTACCCTGCGTCATTGAACGCTTTTATTTTTAATGAAGGCATGAGTGCCTGTATTGCTTATTTATTCTGCTACAACAAACTCAAGTGCTATGGTTTGATCTCTCGAGGGAGTTGGTTTACCGCCTCTGAGCTCCGCTACCAACTGTGCTGCTGGCTATTGAATGGAAGAGCTCTGATTACACTAAAAACGGGATATTTAACCTATGCAAATGTTTAGCTGAATAGCAGCCTACAAAATAATGGTTCGCATACTAACCATTATCTGTCTAAAAATCTACATTATGCATGTATAATAGGCACTTAATCGTTAGCAATTAGTTAGTGTTGAATACTTTTTGGAGGCTTACTAAGCAAATAAGTCTTAATATAAAATTGAACTCTAGGGTAATTACTCATACATTAGGCGAAGTTTACTTGGCGATGAAAGTAGACTTATCAGCTGGCTTTTAAAGATGTCTATAGGGAAGTGTTATGCAAAAATATGAAGAGTTATTGGTTTCATTGAGAAAGGTCACCCGAGCCATCGACCTTTATTCAAAGAAGCTATCTAAAGAAAGTGGGCTTACCAGCCCTCAGCTAATTGTCCTAAAGGAAATTGATCAACATGACGGCTGTATGGTCAAAGATATAGCGCAAAGTATTAATCTTAGTTCTGCCACAGTGACCAGCATTTTAGATCGACTTGAGGCACGTAACTATGTCATCCGCGAGCGCTCAGTGACAGATAAGCGAAGAGTTGGGTTACACCTTACTGAACAAGGAAAGGCCACTGTCATAGCTGCGCCTCGGCCACTACAAGCGCACTTTATTGTTCGCTTCGAAAAACTTAAAGAATGGGAGCAAACCCAGTTGGTTTCCACTATGCAGCGTATTGCATACATGATGGACGCAGAAAACTTAGATGCCGCACCAATGTTAGAAGTGGGTGCATTACAAGAAACGACATCGCCAGAATAAAGAATAGCAAATCCAAAGCTGAGTAAAAGGTACCCCGGGGCCCATAACGTTTTGGGGATTGTAGTAGTGACCACCAAAGTGACCACTTTAGTATTAATTCGTAATGTTAAGGTTGTATTAATGTGACTTGTGGCGTGGGTTTATTGCTGTTGTGGTGCCCATGAGAACTCATTATCCCCTTGGCTAGGCACCTGTAACACTAAAGAAAAACCTCGCTAGCCCCTCCTCCTAGTCGCATTGAAGACCAACCGGGACTTGAACCGTTACGAGGTTCACAATCACTGCCCACTGCAGATTTTGGACGAGAACAGATTTTTTTGCTCCGGCAAAATCTGCATACATGCATCCCTGGCAATAAGCCCCGTAGGGGTCAAAACAGCCCAAAGGCTGTTTTTATCAACTCCTCTCCGAGCTACGGAGCCTGAAGCGTATTTGCCTAGCCCTACTCTATATGACACCAACTTCTCTGGTACCACAAAACACCAACAGCATTTAGCAGCACCCTCTCCCTAACTCTAATAAGCCCACTAAACCCGACTCTGTACTTGAACCATCACCAAGTCCAAAAACCATACCCACGGAAAAACTCGGATCAGTACCGGCACAACTGAACTACAGCTTTGAGGCAAATCTAGAAGGGCCTATAAAATGCGAGCATGCATAGAGGTTATCTATACTATGTCGATAAGGGTATTAGGATTTTGTGAAAAGGACTCACTACAGGTAATGAACCAAGTGTGGACTTAAACAGATAGAATAAAAAACCCACCTCACTGTCAATTATCTCTCCATCACAATATCAGCCCGACGCGCCAACTCCACAAATACCTTTATCGGCAGAGCCGTTAAAGAACGGACTTGCGCCATGGGAGCAGTTTAATACGGCATTTAAGCCGCCTCAAAATCCAGGCCATTTTCCACTCGTTTTTGAAAGCTCGGAAGGGCTCATAGATATGACAGCAGCAATGCCTACCACAATCGCACAAATGAAGCCTGGAGCTATAACGCTCAGCCAAGTCAATGAGACGAAGCTCGGCGAAGTCCTGGTAGAGCAGAGTCTTATCTCCCAAGATCAGCTTCAGCAAACGCTAACATTACAGCAACAAACTGGCAGCCAGCTGGGCCAGCTTCTAGTGGCCAATGACTTTGTCGCCGATGGGCTGTTGGCCGCTATAGTCGCACGCAAATTACACATTCCCTTTGTCAGTCTTGAAGATTTCTCCTTTCGCACCGACTTGGTCAAGCTACTACCCGAACCTGTGGTGCGACGTTTGTGCGCTCTGGTGCTAGACGAAAAAGACGATATTTTGCGGGTGGCTGTTGCCGAACCGCTGGACCTGTCGGCCATTGATGAACTGAGCCTGCTACTTAGACGCCCGATTACCATTGCCGAAGTGCCGGCACAGGAGTTGTCACTGGCACTTGATAGGCTTTATATAGAGGACGATAAAGCCTGCGAACATGCTGAACATGCCGAAGCATTGGCGGAGGACCTAAGTGGTGAGGTTGACTTTGATGAGCTGACAGCGACCCTCGGCTTGGAAGGTACGGCTGTGGCGCGCTTGCTGCTATCGCTGTTTGAGTCCGCTGTGCGTATGGGCGCTTCCGATGTCCATATAGAGCCCCAGGAAGCCGGCTTGCAGATTCGTGTGCGCATGGATGGCGTGTTACAAATCCAAATGCTCGCAGACAATCGCAGTGGTGGTGCGTTGACCCAGCGCCTCAAGCTGATGGCCGGGCTTGATATCTCTGAAAAGCGCCTGCCCCAGGATGGCAGTTTCAGGGTACGCCTCAATGATCACACCATTGATGTGCGCCTGTCCACGCTGCCAACTATTTACGGTCAGTCCGTGGTGATGCGTCTTCTCAATCAGGATTTAGGCATCCGCGGTCTAGATGATCTGGGTATGCCAGAAGCCATGCTCAAGCGCTTTCGCAAAGTATTGACGCGCAATCTAGGACTGGTGTTGGTTACTGGGCCTACGGGTTCTGGAAAAAGCACCACCCTGCATGCGGCGTTGCTTGAAATTAATGATGTAGGTTTGAAAATTATCAGTGTCGAAGATCCGGTGGAATACCGAGTGCCCGGTATCACCCAAGTCGAGGTCAACGAAAAGATCGACCTGACCTTTGCCCGTGCCTTGCGGTCTATTTTACGTCAAGATCCAGACATTCTTCTGGTGGGTGAAATCCGCGACGACGAAACAGCAGAAATTTGCCTGCGCTCTGCTATGACAGGTCATTTGGTGTTATCTACCCTGCACACTAGGGACGCCATGAGTACGCCCTTTCGGCTGTTGGATATGGCTGTGCAACCCTTTATGGTGGCCACATCCTTGCAAGCCGTTATCGCCCAGCGTTTGGTGCGCCTCAATTGCCTGGAATGTATTGAGCCCAGAGTTGCCAGTGCACAGGAACAGGTGTGGTTGAACGCAATGCTTAAACCCGGCGATTCACTATCACCCAAGGGTGGCCATGGCTGTTTAGCCTGTAATGGCAGTGGTTATCTAGGCCGGCAAGGCGTCTACGAATGGCTTGAAATGGATGCTGTCTTAGTTTTAGCCGCATCTCATTCAGATCCGACGGCTTTTGTGGAGGCCGCGCGCCAGCGCATGGCTGGGCACACCCTGGCCGATCATGCCTTAGAATTGGTGCGTCAGGGACGAACCTCTCTGGCCGAGGCGCTGCGGGTTGGTTTCGACACGGGCCAAGACTCATGAGCTCCCCAGCAAATTATGCTTGGCGTGGTCGCAATGCCGGCGGTCAGGTGGTCGAAGGTCAGCTCGAAGCCGTCAGTGAAGGCGACGCGGTTGACCAACTGCAAGCTATGGCCGTGGTGCCTATTCACATTGCCGCCTCCGGAGCAAAGACTCATAGCGGCACAGCCAGCTGGCTAACCCGGGTGAAAAGCTATTTAAGCCGCCTAGACAAATGGGTAGCTCTAGCCAGCCAAAAACCCATTTTGACCGAAGATCTTCTGATGTTCACACGCCAGATGTACACCCTCAGCAAAGCCGGTGTGCCTATCATGCGCGGCCTTGAAGCGTTGAAGTTTTCGGCGGTGAAACCCGCCATGCTAGATGTGCTAAACGATATTTTCTTCAATCTGCAACAGGGGAAAAATTTGTCCACGGCGATCGATACCCACCCCAAGGTGTTTGGCTCCTTTTATGTCTCTATGGTTAAAAGCGGTGAAATGACAGGCAGGCTTACTGAGGTGTTTTTGCGCATGCATGCCCACATTGCCTTCGAACATGATGTCAGAGGACGTATCAAACAGGCCATACGCTACCCCATGTACGTCATGGGTGCTCTGGCAACTGCATTGGTCGTCATTAATGTTTTCGTAATGCCTGGATTTTCCGAAGTCTATGATGGGCTCGAAGCAGACCTACCCATTATCACTCGCGGATTGCTCACCTTCTCCGAGCTGATGGTGTCCTGGTGGCCATTGCTACTTTTCCTGGCTGTTGCTATATGGCTATCAGTTAAAGGCGTTTTACGCACGCCTGTGGGCTGCTATTACTGGGACCGCCTTAAAATCAGATTACCCATCATCGGCGATATCATCCTGAAATCCACCCTGGCCCGCTTTGCACACGGCTTGGCCCTCTCTAACCAGAGCGGCGTACCGCTAGTGCAGTCCCTTTCATTGGTGGCTGAAACAGTGAACAACACTTATGTCGGTGGACGCATTAGAAAGATGCGTCAAGGAATTGAACGCGGCAAGAGCATCGCTTTCTGCTCTGATGCCACGGGCATATTCGAGCCAGTGGCGCTACAAATGATCGCAGTGGGTGAAGAGTCCGGCCAGCTCGATGAGATGCTAATTGAGCTTGCGGACATGTATGAGCGCGAAACTGACTACAGCATCAAAGCCATGACCGCGGCCATCGAGCCTATTTTGGTGGTCTTTATAGGAGCGATGGTGCTTCTGCTGGCGCTCGGCGTCTATTTGCCCATGTGGGACCTAGGCGGGGCAGTAGGCGGCACATAGAAGTGGTCAAGCGCTAGAAAACTCGCGAACCAGGCCAGACGCCAAAGGAGCCATCTTAACCTTCCAGAGTGGATAATCCCCTGCGGCTAAAAGAATTGATTGTCGACCTAAAGGGAGGCTGGCCTAGTATATGAATAGCTCCTAAAAGGCTCATTGAAATTTTTAACGCTTATTTTTATATAAAAAACAATACTACAAAGCGAATTATTTTTTTAATGACTAACAATCTAACTGAAATTTAATTTCTACCATAAAAGCTAATAAAATTGGGACTTTATATCCAGATTTAGACTCCATATAAAATGTAATTCAGCTGAAATACTAACTGAATTTAGTAAATAATTGTTATTATTTTTACTAGTAAATTATTAAAAAAACAAAATATATAAAGTATAAATAGTAATATATCCCCTATAAAGTAAAGGGAATTTGTACGGATTTTAAATATTGATAAATATTCAAATCTATGCATTTGTGGTGAATTACTTATGTTTAAATCGCGAAATGAGGGGAGTGCCACCGTGGCGCCTTCTAGAAATATATTTTTTATTTGGAGTTGAGATGCAAAAATTATTATGCAAGTTTAAAGGACAGCGCCGTTCTAGCGGTTTCACCCTGGTCGAATTAGTTGTTGTGGTTTCAATCGTCGGCGTATTAGCTGCTGTCGCAACACCCAAGCTTTTAGATGTAGGTAAGAGTGCGCGACAGACCTCATTGGATGCGGTAGCCGCCCAACTGGGTGCTGGCTCCGTAGGTAACTTCACTAAGCGCGCAGCCGAGGGACAGGATGGAGGTGTGCCGACACTAACTTGCGCCTCAGCAGAAGATACGCTTGCGAATGACCTCGACCCTCTTATTTACACTTTTACCGCAGGCAGCGATAACACGGCTCAGGGCACAGGTACTTTTGCTGCAGGCGTAATCGAAGATTGCTACCTGTATACGAAAGAGCCTCCTCAGCTTGAAAGTCTGTTTGTGCTTTATCCAACACTGGCGAATGAGTTGTAAGACCTAGTGATGTTATATGGCCAATGTATTTTAGTATTTATAATTTAATCTAAGCATGTTGAGTGTTGTTAGATGCAGCCAGCTAGATGTGACTAGCAGCTGTGGCTGACGCAAAGAGTGCTTTAAAGGAGTCGATATGAAAAATTTATTACGTAAGACTAACGGACAGCGCCGTTCTAGCGGTTTCACTCTGGTTGAACTAGTTGTCGTGGTTGCGGTCGTAGGCGTCTTAGGCGCCGTCGCTGTACCCAAGCTGGTGGACGTGGGTGGCAACGCTCGCGATACTGCATTACTTCAGGTGGCCGGTTCGCTGGCTGCTGGCTCAGCGACCAACTATGCTAAGCGTCAAGCTGGTGGGTACACTAAAGGTTTTACAGTGGCCAAATGTGAGGATGTGGCCGCCGGGCTGGGAGGAGGAGGTTTGGATGCCGACTTTACATTAGAAAACCCTGATGGTGCGACTGCCCAGACTCCTCTTATAAAAACAGCTACGAATGACTGCATTTTATATACCACCTCTAAGCCAATTGCCTCACAGTCATTTAAAGTTTACTTCACGGCTACCGATGCGCAGTTTGACACTGAAGCCGCGGCTGTAACGCAGTGTGGCGTCGCGAGCCCCACGCTCAGCCTCGATACAGCCTTTGTGGCAACTGATGGGAATTCTGGCTTTGTTCGTGCCGATAATTGCTTGACGAACCAGCAAATCTAGCCTTAGCGCTTTTTGTCACACCAGCTGTTAACTGCAGTAAGGCCATCGGACGTCTTAGTCTCACACCGAGACGTCCTTGCCTAGACGTTGATGTTGCCAGCAGTTATGTCAATGTTCATATTGGCGCACACGTCAGGCAAACCCGTTTTTCAATGCAGGTTCAATGCGATGCGTTTGCCAGCCCGTAAGAAACCGCCTCAGCTCGGCTTTACTTTGCTCGAGTTGGTGGTGGTTATTGGTATTCTCGGCGTCCTGTCGGTCTCTATTCTCCCCACTTCTGTTGACAGTAACGCTTTCTACACACGCGGTTTTCACGATGAAACTCTGGCGCTGTTGCGCTATGCCCAGAAGTCGGCCATTGCTCAGCGGCGCAGGGTGTGCGTGGAATTTTCCGGCAGCGAAGGTGCCTCTCTGCGCATTGCGGAAACAGCGGCCACGTCAACCTGTAGCCAGGACTTGCATGGTCCGGCCGGGGGCAGTAATCCAATCGCATCAATTACCGCTCAGTCCGATGTGGCATACAGCACCCCACCTAATAATTTTAAC
>ENA-ORXF01001468-ORXF01001468.1-marine-metagenome-genome-assembly--contig:-NODE-1468-length-15159-cov-5.097003_pt1 | contig 15159 bp, 15 predicted proteins | sample MGYA00237864_ERZ511476 | MGnify/ENA primary metagenome ERZ511476 (study PRJEB26306, sample SAMN06343908) | marine metagenome | isolation source: coastal waters | place: Atlantic Ocean: West Antarctic... | reverse complement strand
TTAGCTATTATCTAAAAAATTATGTTGGTAGGCCAAGTCCACTTTATTTAGCAGAGCGAATTACAGCTGATCTTAAGGGGCCAAAAATTTATTTTAAAAGAGATGAATTAAACCATACAGGAGCTCATAAGATAAATAACTGTATGGGACAAATTTTACTGGCAAAAAAAATGGGTAAAAAAAGAATTATAGCTGAAACAGGAGCAGGTCAACATGGGGTGGCCTCAGCAACTGTTGCAGCGAGACTTGGGATGGAGTGTGTTGTATTTATGGGTGAGCAAGATATATATCGCCAATCTCAAAACGTTTATAAAATGAAATTATTAGGCGCAGAGGTTGTGCCTGTAACTTCCGGCTCCAAAACACTAAAAGATGCTTTAAATGAAGCTCTTAGGGATTGGGTTACAAATGTTGATGATACTTTCTATATTATTGGCACTGTTGCAGGCCCGTCACCATATCCTGAGTTAGTAAGAGATTTTCAGGCAATTATAGGCAGGGAAGTAATCCAGCAAATGGAAGGAATTGATAAAAAAGTTGATGCTTTGGTAGCTTGTGTTGGCGGAGGTTCAAATGCTATTGGGCTTTTTTATCCGTTTATAGATAGCGACTCAAAAATGTTTGGTGTAGAGGCAGCTGGTAACGGTTTAGAAACAGGAAAGCACTCAGCGCCACTCAACAAAGGAAAAATTGGAGTGTTGCACGGTAATAGAACTTATTTATTAGAAGATGAAAATGGCCAAATCATAGAAACGCATAGTATATCAGCAGGATTAGATTACCCGGGAGTCGGTCCAGAGCATTCATTACTAAAGGATTTAGGAAGAGTAAAGTACGAGTCAGCAACTGATAAGGAAGCTTTGGCGGCTTTCCATGAGTTATCCAGAGTTGAAGGTATCATTCCTGCCTTAGAAACTAGTCATGCTATAGCGCATACTATTAAGCTCGCAGCGAAGATGAAAAAAGGAGAAAACATTGTTGTGAATTTATCTGGCAGAGGAGATAAAGACTTGAATACAGTGGCGAGAATAGAAGGGATAGAAATTTGAGTCGAATTAGTCAAAAATTCCAGTCTCTCAAAAGTGATAATAAGACATGTCTAATATCATATATAACAGCTGGCGACCCATCTACAGCATGTAGTTTAGATATTATGCATGCTTTAGTTGCATCAGGCACGGATATTATAGAGCTTGGAGTCCCATTCTCAGACCCTATGGCAGATGGCCCAACTATACAAAGAGCGTGTGAGAGAGCTTTAAGTCAAAATGTATCTTGTAATGATATTTTTGAGCTAGTAAAAGATTTTAGAAAAAACAATCAAGACACACCAGTAGTTTTAATGGGGTATTTGAATCCTATAGAAAGAATGGGTTATGAGCTATTTGCAAGATCCGCAAAAAATGCAGGAGTGGATGCAATATTAACAGTCGATCTTCCTCATGAAGAAGCAAAAGAAGTAATAGGCATCTTTAAAAAACATGAGCTAGAGAGTATTTTCTTGATTGCGCCAAATACTAAAATTGATAGAATTCGAGAAATTTCAAAATATGCTTCCGGTTTTTTATACTATGTATCTCTCAAAGGGGTTACTGGGGCTGCAACATTAGATATTGACAAGACATTAGAGCAATTACAATTTATAAAAGATGCTATAGAGTTACCGCTAGCAGTTGGATTTGGTATAAAAGATGCCGGTACAGCAAAAATTCTCTCAAAAAATGCGGACGCTATAGTCATAGGAAGCGCTATTGTTAATATAATTGAAAAGGAGCAAAATAATAAAGCGAAAATAAACAAAGATATAATTAACTTAATGAATCCTATAAGATTAAAACTTGACGAAGATATAGCTTCTGGAGATATAAAATGAGTTGGTTTGAAAAATTAATGCCATCAAAAATTAGAGTGGATATTGGCAAAGATAAAAAAGTAATGCCCGAAGGAATTTGGGAGAAATGCCAGAGCTGCCAAACTGTTATATATAAGGAAGATATTATTCAAAATAAACATGTGTGCACTGGTTGTGGTTACCATATGAGAATAAAAGCCAGAGAAAGAATAGAAATTTTTCTTGATCCTGATGGCAGGCATGAATTATTTTCTAAATTATCATCGAAAGATTTTTTAAAATTTAAAGATAGTAAAAAATATAAAGACAGAATAGCAGCTGCGCAAAAGTCCACTAAAGAAAAAGATGCTTTAGTTGTAATGGAAGGCAAAATAAATGGAATAAAAGTTATGGTAGCTGTATTTGAGTTTTCATTTATGGGTGGATCAATGGGTTCTGTTGTAGGAGAAAAATTTACGAGAGCTGCAAGAGAATGCATAAGTAGAAATATACCTCTAGTATGTTTTTCTGCCAGTGGTGGTGCGAGAATGCAAGAGTCATTAGTGTCCCTATTCCAAATGTCAAAAACAGCAAGCGTTATAGCTGATATGAGGGCAAAATCAGTCCCTTTTATCTCAGTTTTAACTGACCCTACTATGGGTGGTGTATCTGCCAGCTTGGCAATGTTAGGGGATATAAATATAGCTGAACCAAAAGCATTGATTGGTTTTGCGGGCCCAAGAGTTATAGAGCAAACAGTTCGAGAAACTTTACCAAGTGGTTTTCAAAGGAGCGAGTTTCTTCTTGATCACGGAGCGATAGATATGATTGTTGATAGACGAAATATGAAGATAGAAATAACTAATATCATTAAAACATTAGTAAATAACCCTGCAAGAAATGCAGATACATCCATAAATTAATTCAAGTACTTGGCATTGAAAAACTTTACTTTAAATGAGTGGATTGATTGGCAGTGTAAACTGCACTCAACAAATATGGATTTCAATCTCAGCCGTATAAAAGAGGTTGCCAAAAGATTAAATATTCATAAAACTTCGTCAAAAGTATTTACAGTTGCAGGAACAAATGGCAAAGGATCTACCGTAGCTATATTAGAATCAGTGTTATTAGAAAGTGGTTACAATATTGGCTCTTATACATCACCTCATCTAATAGAGTTTAATGAAAGAATTAAAATTAATAAAATATCTGTTGATACAGAAGAAATATGCCAAGCATTTGAGTTAATAGAGGAAAGTAGAAAAAATATAACTTTGACTTTTTTTGAATTCAGCACTCTTGCTGCATTTATAATTTTTAGCAAAAAAAATCTTGATGTAATAATCTTAGAGGTAGGTCTAGGTGGTAGACTTGACGCAGTAAATATTATAGATCCTGATGTTTCTATAATAACGAATATAGGGTATGACCATACTGCTATTTTAGGAGATGATTTAGAGATAATAGCTTTTGAAAAGTCAGGAATTATGAGAAAAGACAAGCCTACTATAATTTCGTACGAAAATATTCATGAGTCTATTATAAAAAACTCAGAAGAGATTGGGTCAAATCTTCAAATAATTAATAAAAATTTTTCTTACACAATTATTTCAGATAACAAATGGATTTTCTCCAATACAGATGGTGTAGAAATAGAATCTAATTACCCGGGCATAAAAGGTTTGCCCCAGATAAATAACGCAGCTTCTGTTCTACAGGCTATACATAGCTGCGAAGACATAGAGTTAAAAAATGAAAAAGCCGTAGTCGGTATTATAAATTCATCAATACTTGGAAGATTTCAAATTATTAATAGTTCTCCAACCACTGTACTAGATATAGCTCATAATGAGCAAAGTATTGAAACATTGGTAGAAAGCTTAAGGGAGTATTTTCCGCATTGTAATTATCATGCAGTTTTTAGTGTTTTAAAAGATAAGAATGTTAAGCAGATGTTAAGTGTTGTAAAAGAATTTTTTAAAAGCTGGCATATTTCAAACAGTGACAATGAAAGAGCCTTAAAAGTAAAAGAGTTAAAGAAAAATAATTTTTTTATTACAGAAGAAGTAAATGCATATGATAGTATTGAAAAAGCTTATGAAGGTGCATTAGAATATGCAAAGAAAGAAAATGACGTTATAGTTGTATTTGGATCAAGTTATACGGTATCCCCAATACTAAATTTAAATAGTAAGTAGGTAAATTATGAATGAAAATTTAAAAAAAAGAATAATAGGGGTAATACTATTGCTAGTAGCTTTCATAGTTATAGCGCCAATAATTTTCAAAGGGTCTGGTTATAAAGATCTTAAGTACTCAAAAATAGAAGATCAGAAAGACATAACTTTTAAATATATTGATAAAGTAGAAATCCTCAATAGGAAAGATACTTCAAAAATGAAAAAAACAGATATTTCTTTTAAAGAAAGTGTAATTAAAGAAGAGATGGTTTTAGACAGCAGCAAAAATTTCTCTAATAGAAAAAGTTGGTTTATAAGAATTGGGTCGTTTTCTAAAAAAACAAATGCTAAAGATTTGTTAAACAAATTAAAATTGATTAAGTATCAGGCGTATATTATAAAAACTAATAAAGATAAAAAGGATTTATACTCAGTGAATGTGGGCCCTTTCTTTTTAGCTGCTAATGTTAAGAAGTCTTATTTGGAGATAGTTAAGAAAAAAGACTATAAGGATTCTTATATAGTTGAGTTAAATTTTAAAAATTAATTACTTTTTTAGGAAAACTTGAATGGTAGATTTTTTTATTCTAGCTGTGCTTTTTATTTCCCTTGTAATGGGTTTTTTTAGAGGCTTAAAAAAAGAAATTATCTCTATTATAAATTTCTCTTTGTTTTTTATTGTTAGTTATTTTTATGCCGATTCTCTAGGTAGTTATTTAATGATTTTCTTTGGTTTTGATTCTAAAAATATCCCTTCTTATTCTAATTTAATTCTTGGCTACTTACTGATATTAATTATAACATCTATTTTAATGTTCCTTGTTAAGAGTATTTTACTTAGCCCGTCCTCTTCTTTTGGAAACACATTTTTCGATAAAATTTTTGGTTCTTTTTTTGGTTTTATTAAAGGAATTTTTTTCATGTGCATCTTTTTTCTGCTTTGTAGTCACTATGATAATTTAGATTACATTACTAGTTTTGATAATAATTCACTGTTTCTAGATTATTTTTTGCATTATGGTGTACAATTACAAAATGTGTGGAATCATTGGTATAGTTGATAATAACTCCGTTAATCAAAGTTTATTTGATGGACTTACGGTCCTGCAACATAGAGGACAAGATTCAGCTGGCATATCAACTTGCTACAATAACAATTTATATCAAAAAAAAGCTAAAGGCTTGGTTAATGATGTCTTTGATGTCGACGATATGCTCGAACTAAAAGGCAATATGGGAATAGGGCATGTTCGTTACCCTACTGCCGGTAGCCACGGAACTGCTGACGAGGCTCAACCTTTTTATGTAAATTCTCCATATGGAATAGCTTTGGCACATAATGGAAACCTAGATAATTCAGAACTTCTGAGGGAAGAGTTATTGGTCAATGATAGAAGACACATTCACACTCAGTCTGATACAGAAGTTCTTTTAAATATTTTTGCTCATGAATTATTAAATGTAGATTCATCTACTTTTACAGTTCCAGATTTATTCCATGCTATTAATGGTGTTCACGAAAGATGCTCAGGTGCATACGCAGTTGTAGCGCTAATTGCTGGATATGGTTTAGTTGCTTTTAGAGATATCCATGGTATCAGGCCTTTGATATTAGGTAGAAAAAAGAACTCTACCGGATACAGCTATATAGTTTCTTCCGAGAGTGTGGCGTTAGATTTGCTGGGTTACGAAACAGTGAGGGATTTAGATCCCGGAGAATCAATATTTATCGACACAAAAGGAAAAGTTCATAAATCCTTGCACTCAAAAAATTTAGAACTAAATCCTTGTATTTTTGAGTATGTATACTTTTCAAGGCCTGATTCAATAATAGACGGTATTAACGTTCAAGAAGCTAGAATGAGGATGGGAAAACAGCTCGCAAATAAAATTCTTAGAGAGTGGGCGGATAATGATATAGATGTAATAATTCCAATTCCTGATACAAGTAGAACCGCGGCTTTAGAGATGGCAATAAGACTGAATAAGAATTATAGGGAAGGTTTGATAAAAAACAGGTACATAGGAAGAACCTTTATAATGCAGGGGCAAGCAGTGAGAAAGAAATCAGTGAGATATAAATTAAACCCACTAGTTTCTGAATTTAAAAATAAGAATGTATTATTGGTAGATGACTCAATAGTGAGGGGAACTACCTCAAAAGAAATCGTGCAGATGGCAAGAGATTCTGGAGCCAATAAAGTATACTTCGCTTCTGCATCCCCTCCAATTAGATTTCCAAATATCTATGGTATAGATATGCCGAGTAAAAAAGATTTAATTGCGCACGAAAGAAGTACAGACGAAATTTGTCAGGAAATTGGTGCTGATAAATTGATTTATCAAGATCTTGATGACTTAGTATATGCTGTTCAAGCAGGGAATCAGAATATTAAAAAGTTTGAAACTTCAGTTTTTACTGGCGAGTATTTAACAGACGTTAACGAAAAGTATTTTAAAGATCTTGAGGATAAGAGGCAGTCAACATAATTTATATTTAATATATAAAATTGAACTAATATCAATATGAAAGATATCAAATCAATATTTTCTCACTATTCTGGTAATAATTTAAATAAAAAATACTCAATAGCTGTAAGCATTCTTTCGCAAAAATTAACTTTATATAATAAATTTGAGGTAGACTCAGTATACACAATATCCTCATCAAAATTTGGAGAAGGCTCAAAAGCAGGCAGCTATAAAACCCCCTTAGGAGCTCATTATATAAAAGAGTATATTGGAGCAGGTTGTGATTCCTTGACTACATTTAAAAATAGAGTTCCTACCAAGCATAAGACTAAAATTATTAGTGAAAAAAAAACCTCGAAAAAAGACATAATTTGCAGTAGAATTCTTTGGCTTTCTGGTCTTGAGGAAGGGCGAAATAAAGGTCCAAATATCGATAGTTTTTCAAGATACATATATATACATGGAACAAATGAGGAAGGGTTGCTAGGAGTTAAAGCATCACACGGATGTATTAGAATGAGTAATAGTGATATCATAGAACTATGTGAAAAAGAAATAAGTAATGCACTTATTTACATTTCTAAATAGATAAAATACTAATGAACGATAAAAATAATATAAAAGAAATTTTCTTAGCAGGGGTAGATAGAGTCTTAGGATACAATGCTGTTGAGAAATATTTAGATGGAAATTTAATTTCCGGAGATCTTAATTTAGTTTCCATTGGAAAAGCTGGGAGCTCGATGGCGCTTGCAGCTCTCAAACACCCCAATGTAAAAATAAAATCAGGATTAATAATTACTAAAAGAGATCATCTTGAAGATGGCTTGAAAAAATATAGCAATGTAAAATGTCTTGAGTCAGATCATCCAACGCCGTCATTAACTAGTTTAGAGTGTGGAAATGAATTAATAAATTTTATTAACTCAAAAAGTGATACAGATGAGTTTTTATTTTTAATATCAGGTGGTGGCTCTAGTCTTGTAGAGCTAATGGTTGATGGTTTTAGCTTAGATGAATTAAAGAGTTTGACTGATGCTTTGTTATCCAGAGGTTATAATATAAGTGATATTAATGCTATTAGAAAACATTTTTCACAAATTAAAGGTGGCAAGCTAGCTAGTTTCTTAAAATCTAGGAAAGCAACAGTGCTGACAATATCAGACGTGCCTTTTGACGATCCAAAAATAATAGCATCAGGACCATTATCGTATGATGATGTAAAAATTAATTTAGATAGCTACGAAAACGATATTATAGAGAAATTAAAATCTGTGAAACCAATAAGCTGTCCAAATTTAGATCAGTTCTCAAATATTGATACACACGTAATTGCAAAACTTGATGACGCAAAATTAGCATGTAAAATTTATGGGGAAAAACTTAATTATGATACCTATTTACATGAGAATTTTATAGAGGGTGATGTTAATGAACTGGCAAACTATTTCTCTGACTATTTAAAGGATTGTAAGAAAGGTCTTCACATTTGGGGGGGAGAGAGTTCTGTGCAACTCCCAGACAATCCTGGTAGGGGTGGAAGAAATCAGCAATTAGCACTTCTATTAGCAGAAAAAATTAAAAATTCTGATGTAATATTTTTATCTGCCGGTACAGATGGTACAGATGGTCCCACAAAAGATGCGGGAGGATTAGTTGACAGGACAACAATAGAATTAGGTGACGGTTTAAATTTAGATTGTGCAGAATTTCTTAAAAAAGCAGATTCTGGTAATTATCTAGAAAAAGTTGAAGCGTTAGTGACTACAGGTCCTACAGGTACAAATGTTATGGACTTAGTGCTTGCTATTAAATTATAGGTCAACCAACTTTATCTTATTATTTTTAAACACTATATAGCTGGGAGCGTTATGCCAGTCTCCTAGGACATAACGAATATAACTCTTACCATTACTCTTAGTTTCATGAATTTTTTTTCTATGTGTATGACCATGAATTATAATATTTGTTTTAAATTTTTTATAAAAACTTAAAACTGTTTCATAATTTACATCCATTATTCCATCTGGTTTGTGAGATGTAATTTTTTTGCTTTTATTTCTTAAATATAGTGCTAACTTAGATTTTATATTATTACTTAATAGATTAAAAATACTAACAATCATTTTATTCCTAATAAATTTCCTAAATTTCTGATATTCAATATCATCAGTGCACAATAAATCACCATGTGTAATTAAAATTTTCATATTTTTTAGATTTATAATATGGTTTTCTGAGAGAATTTTTACATTTGTTATTTTTTCAAAATTCTTACCAATCAAGAAATCTCGGTTACCATGAATTAAAAAAATTTTAGTTCCTTTCTCGGAGAGATTTTTTAGTTTAGAGATAATATTTTTATTCTGAGATATATCATAATTATCATCTATCCAAAACTCAAATAAGTCCCCAAGAATATAAAGTTCTTTCATGTTCGGCCCATGTTCAGAAATAAAATTTAGAAATTTATTTTCAACTATTGGATTTTTTGAATCTAGATGAATATCTGAAATAAAGTAGATATTTTCCATTTTATTTTTCAATAATTATCTCATTAATAGTGATGGGTTCTTTTGGTACGTCTTGATGTGCTCCATAACTTCCAGTATCAACAAGTGCAATTTTATCAAGTATATCCATACCTTCAAAAACTTTTCCAAATGCACAATAGCCCCAGCCTTGTGGTGTTTCTGCTGTAAAATCTAAAAAATTATTATCTTTAAGGTTTATAAAAAATTGTGAGCTAGCTGAGTGTGGGTCAGGAGTACGTGCCATTGCAATTGTACCTCTTTCATTACTAACACCGTTGCTAGCTTCGTTTTGTATAGACGGCATTGAGTCTTTTTCGCTCATTTCTGCTGTAAAGCCTCCACCTTGAATCATAAAGTCTTTTATTACTCGATGGAATATAGTATCTGTAAAATATCCAGACTCTATATACTTTATAAAATTTTCTGAAGTTATAGGAGCTTTGTCGTCATAAAGCTCAATTTTTATGTCACCAGACGTTGTTTTAATAATAATTTTAGTATTCGTTGTCATTTCAGCATTAGCTCCATTATTTAGAAAGATTATGGCGGTTATAACTAGGTATTTAATAATATTTTTCATATTTTAATAATTATTGTTCTTGTATGTATGTGTTTTTTGATTAGAATACCACTCATCTAGAAAAATTTCATGTTGATTGCTAATATATTAGTGAAGTAGTATGTTTTTTTCTCGTATAATGTTTAGGTAATTCGGGGTGTAGCGCAGCCTGGTAGCGCGCCTGCTTTGGGAGCAGGATGTCGGGGGTTCGAATCCCTCCACCCCGACCATATTATGCGCCTGTAGCTCATCTGGATAGAGCATCGGATTTCTAATCCGAGGGTAATAGGTTCGAGTCCTATCAGGCGCACCAGTTTTTATGGCGGGAGTAGCTCAGTTGGTAGAGCGCTGGTTTGTGGTACCGGTTGTCGCGGGTTCAATCCCCGTCTCTCGCCCCATTTTATTAAAATATTCCTTTAAATTATTTTATAATTGTATATAACTAGTAAGTTAATAATATCTTATGGAGTTAAAATGGACTTACTTATACAAATAATCCCGCCTTTGGTTCTAGGGTCAATGTTATTTTTTTCAATCGCAATAGCACCAAAAATATTTACAGTATTACCAAGTGAAGAAGCAGGAAAATTCGTCAGATCAATATTCCCAACTTACTACATGTATAATGGTTTACAATACCTAGTATTAACAACACTGGCGTTTTACACAGGCCAGACTGATAATATTTTGTACCTATCATGCTTAATATTATTCTTTTTCATTTTTAGTAACTACATACTAATGCCGCAAATAAATAAATCGAGAGATATAAATAATCAAAAAAAATTTAAATTACTACATTTTCTTTCTGTGGTAATAAATTTCTTAATAATTATATCTTCAATAATACTAATTTTATTTATTAATTAATTAATTGTATGTACAATAAATACTATGAAATTATTCAGTAAATACATAAAAATATTTGTAATTGCCTCAGTTGCTTTCATGCAAACTAGCGTTGCCTTGGCAACAGTGTTTGCTTTGGGTGGTGATAATTATATACAAATATGTACGGTGAATGGAATAAAGCTGGTGTCATCAGAAAGTCTTAAAGATTCTAAAAAATCTTTAATTCAACCTGAGTCAATGAACTGTTGTTTAGACGTGCATTCAAATTTTATAATTACTGGTTATGCTACTACTGAACAAAAATATTTCCAAAATCTCTTAAGTTATAATTATAAAAATACATCAACATCTTCAGATTTAAAAAATAAAAAACCTATAAGAGCCCCTCCTTTTTTAGTTTAAACTTAACTTTAAAAAACTCTAGAATATTTACTTATGTTGTAAATATATTCTATAAGAAAATAAATATAAAAAGGAAAAAAAATGAAATTTTTTATAAAAATAATGCTATTAACATTAACGGCTACTAGCCTATATGCATCAGATGTCACCATTGAAAATTCACGTATTCGTTTAATGCCACCTAGCTCCCCAATATCTGCTGGATATTTCTCAATATCAAACAATACAAGTAAAGATATTATTTTAACAAAAGTCAGTAGCGATAGATTTGAGTCTATAGAAATGCACAACACCATCAAAGATGGAAATATCATGAAAATGGTTAAGCAAAATTCTGTAATAGTGCCAGCTAACTCTAAGTTAGAATTTAAACCTATGAGCTATCATTTAATGCTCATTAAACCGAATAAAGTAGTTTTAGAAGGCGATGAAATAGATTTAACTTTTATTCTTAAAAGTGGAAAATCAATACCCGCTGTATTTAAAGTTAAAAAAATTAATATGGGGTTAAGTCATGGAAAGCATGGAGACGCCATGAAGTACATGACAAGACCAGATTTTGTTTTTCCGGCTGGCGTAAAAGGTGGTAAGAACATGATGTCTAAAAATATTATGTTTGGTTATAAATTTGGAGCCATGGAAAATAAAAGCCTTAAAGATGGTACAAATAATATAAATCATAGCTCAGTACAAAATCTTGGTTATAGCATGACGCCATTAAAGATGAATGCGGACATGCATATGTTTAGCGCTATGTATGCAGTAAACGAAAAAATTTCAGTAATGGCTATTCTGCCATATATTGAAAAAAAAATGGAAATGAAAATGTTAACTGGAGGGATGGCAGGAAGGATCCATTCCGTTAACAGCAGAGGTATTGGTGACTTAAGTGTTACCGGATTATTTAAATTATCAAATAAATCTAATTTTAAATTAGCGCTATCGATTCCTACTGCGGAATTTAATGAAAAAGATCACAATATGAGTGGTGTTTTAAAAACTCTACCCTACCCATTGCAGTTAGGATCAGGAACCTATGATTTAACCTTAGGATATAGTTTTCAGGAAATATTTGATGACTGGTCTTACGGTATTCAATTAAACGCTATAAACAGATTTGATTACAATAGTGAAGGCTGGAAATACGGAGATAGGAGAGAAGTGTCTGCATGGGTTGCAAAACCAGTATCTAAATCTTTTAGTGTTTCATTTGGGTTAGATGTAGAGCACCAAGAAAATATTAGTGGTAGATCTGCAAATAGAAATAATATGATTCCTACCTGGGGCGAGAACAATTTTTCTCATCTAAGAGTTTCTTCAAATATAGGTATAAATTATAAATTACCAAAATCTAAATCAAGAATAGGAATTCAATGTGGAGCGCCAATATATAGAGACGTAAATGGTCCGCAAATGGAGCCAGACTTAAAATGTAAGTTAGGATTTTCAACTATGATTTAAACCCTACACTATAGCGATGGATTATTGTGCTTTTTTATTTAGATAGATTAAATATATGAATATAAGAATAATAATCCAAATCGTAGCAAGATGCCCAGTAAATTGATCATAATGGCTTATTAAAAAATTATTACTCGAATCTAGATTCACTGATGAATTTTTTTTGAATATTTTTATTACAAAAATAAAACCAGCATGAATACCAATACCATATGATATTGTTTTATTCTTAACCCTGATCACCCCTAATAATATTCCAAATACTAAAAGTGTAATAGCGGCATCAATATTAATTGTTATAAAAAAATTATAAAATCCTTTTATCAGCTCATTCAGTCCCGTATTCCAAAATAAACTATCGTCCACTATTAATGGGATTTTTATAAAATGAAATAATGAATAAATTAAGCTACTTAGGACTATTATATTAAATGTCAATATTAAATTATTATTTCTTTGAATCATAAGTCCTCTAAAAAAAGATTCTTCTATGAAAGAGATTAATAAACTTATAAACACTGTGAGCAGTATTATATTAATGAAAGATTGGTCGAGGAAGAAATTAAAATCTATCTCTCTAATATTAAGATATGAGAATAAAATAAGCAGTGGTAATGAGAGTAAACAACTTAATATGAATCCCTTTAAAACATTTTTTATAAATTCTGTTTTTCGCTCTACATATCCTACCAACTGCCTGTCGTACAGATTAAGAATTTTCATTGCAGGCACAATGAATATCATGCATAGCAACATGGCGCCGTATTTTATAGTTTTATTTAGAGCTAGCATTGGTTGTTCGTCAAATTGCATGTACAATAGGGTAAATACCAAAGATGACAATACAGCAAAAAATATTATATAAAGTGTAAAAAATAATATATTCTTCATTTTCTTTATTATAGTGCATACAGCGGTTAATACATGATTATTTTTTTGCGTATTTAAGTGGTAAATTTTATTGGGCTAGTGGCGGAATTGGTATACGCGCTGGTTTTAGGTACCAGTGGGGCAACCCGTGAGAGTTCGAGTCTCTCCTAGCCCACCATATTCAATAAGTAGGAGATTAAATGGCTTCAAAAGTAAAAAATTTAAAAGGCTTAGAGAAGGAACTGACTATTAGTTTTGACTCGAAAGATATTGAGCCAACTATCGACTCTAAATTGAAAGAGTTAAGTAAAACGCTGGATTTAAAAGGATTTAGAAAAGGGAAGGTCCCTATGAATGTTGTTCGAGGTAAATATTATGAGCAATGTTTTAATGAGTCGTTAAGCGAACATATAGAGCAAAACTACATAAAAGTAGTGCTAGATGAAAAACTCAATCCTGTTTCACCGCCAAAAATATCCATGGAAGAATCAAAGGATAAAAGCATCTATATATTTAAAGCTTTAGTAGAGGTTATGCCTGAGATTACACTAAAAAATATTAATAAAATTAAATTAGAAACTCCTGTGCTTAAAGTGAAAAAAGAAGACTTGGAGAAATCAGTAGGAAAGATTGCTGAGCAATACAAGGACTGGGATATTGTTGATAGGGAAGCAAAGGCTGGAGATAAAATAAAAGCAGATTTTGTAGGAACAATCAACGGCGAAGAGTTTGAAAATAATAAAGCTGAAGATTTTTTAATAGAGATTGGTAGTAAGCAGCTTATACCAGGTTTTGAGGAAGGGTTAGAGGGAGCTAAAGCAGGTGAAGAGAAGAAATTGGATATTACGTTTCCTGATGACTATCAAGATAAAAAACTAGCCTCTAAACCAGTCAACTTTGTTATCACAGTAAAAGAAGTGATGCAGTCTAAGGTTTCTGAAATCAATGAAGAATTTATTAAAAAAATTGGCGTAGAGGATGGAACGGTTGAAACCTTGCACTCTAAAATTGAAGAGGGCATGAAAAAAGATGCTGAGACTTTAATAGATTCTTTTGTGAAAAAGAATGTAATTGCTGAGCTTAGTAAATCTCAGAAATTTGAAATCCCTAAAAGCTTAGTTCATGATGAAATTCACCGAATAGATAAAGAGAATAACCCAAATGGTGATGTCAAAATAAGTCATGATGATATGGAAAAATTATACTCCAAAGAAGCGACTGAAAGAGTTAGGGCTGGCTTGCTGCTAAGAGAGATTATTAATGTTGAAAAATTTACTTTATCCAAAGAAAATATTGATAATTGGATAGACACCGTATCTCGTGGCCAGGGAAATAGAGCTGAGATTGAAAATTATTATTTAAATAATGAAGATGCTAAGAAAAATATGGAGTCAGTAATTTTAGAAAACTTAGCTGTAAAATGGGTAGTTGATAATGCCAAAGTTGCTGAAAAAGATTATTCATTTGATGAGCTTGTAGAACTGAGATAGACTAAACTAAAATTTTTGTTAGTATGGAAACATTATGGAAAATAATATAAATAATTTAAATCTTGTGCCAATGGTTGTTGAGCAAACATCTAGAGGTGAGAGAGCTTACGACATATATTCTAGACTTTTAAAAGAAAGGATTATTTTTGTGGTTGGGCCTGTGGAAGACTATATGGCTAATGTCATTATAGCTCAAATATTGTTCTTAGAGTCTGAGGATCCTAAGAAAGATATTTCTCTCTACATTAATTCACCAGGAGGTTCAGTTACTGCTGGGATGGCGATATATGACACTATGCAATTTTGCAAACCTGAGATAAGTACTTTATGTATAGGTCAAGCTGCAAGCATGGGTGCTGTATTATTAGCAGGTGGTGCTGATAAAAAAAGATTTGCTTTAACTAACTCTAGAGTGATGATACATCAGCCTCTAGGTGGATTTCAGGGGCAATCGAGCGATATACAAATTCATGCCCAGGAGATACAGAAAGTTAGAGAAAGTTTA
>ENA-ORXF01001463-ORXF01001463.1-marine-metagenome-genome-assembly--contig:-NODE-1463-length-15199-cov-5.699907_pt1 | contig 15199 bp, 15 predicted proteins | sample MGYA00237864_ERZ511476 | MGnify/ENA primary metagenome ERZ511476 (study PRJEB26306, sample SAMN06343908) | marine metagenome | isolation source: coastal waters | place: Atlantic Ocean: West Antarctic... | reverse complement strand
CATAGGGATTTATCTCTTAATTTCTAAAAATCTTAAATAATGCTTATTTCAATGCTTTATTGTTTATATTATACTAGCTTAATATACACAAAATAAAAGGAGCCTATCTATGGCTAATAAATTGTATAAATGTGACTTACCAGACACTTTAGATTTGGGTTCAGTTGTCGCAATTGATACAGAAACAATGGGCTTAAATCCAATTCGTGATAGGTTATGTGTAGTGCAGCTATCTTCAGGAGACGGTAACGCACATATAGTTCAAATTGAAAAAGACCAATCCAGTGCTCCAAACTTGTGTAAATTATTAACAGATCCAATGGTTCTCAAGCTCTTCCACTTTGGGCGCTTTGATATAGCTGTTCTACTAAAAAGATTTAATGTCTTAACTTCTCCTGTTTATTGCACAAAAATTGCCTCCAAATTAGTACGGACATATACAGATAGGCATGGTTTAAAAAATTTAATTCAAGAGGTTTTAGAAATAGACATCTCAAAACAACAGCAAAGTAGCAACTGGGGTGCCAAGAACTTAACCTTAGCACAAATAGAATATGCTGCGGCAGATGTTTTGCATCTCCATGATATTATGAAAACCCTGAATGATAGAATAAAAACTGAGGGGCGTGTTGAAATTGCAAAGCGTTGTTTTGACTTTCTTCCCAACCGGGCTCAGCTTGATATCATGGGTTGGCCAGATATCGACATTTTTGCTCACTAGAAAAAAGCCATGAACGAAGAAAATCAAACACAAAAGTTTATTGAAACTGGCAAACGGGTTATTAAAGCTGAAGCACGGGCGCTCGAACAACTTGAAAACACGATAGAAAGTTCGTTTGCAGATGCGGTCAAGATGATTCTTGCCGCTAAAGGACGGGTCATTTTATCTGGAATGGGGAAGTCTGGGCACATTGCCAGGAAAATAACAGCCACCTTAACCTCAACAGGGACACCCTCTTATTTTTTACATCCTGCAGAGGCCAGTCACGGTGACCTAGGAATGATTACGGAGAAAGATATTGTTATATTTCTTTCTAATTCAGGTGAGAGTCAGGAACTTATAGTACTGCTTCCTCTTATTAAAAGAATAGGCGCAAAAATAATAAGTATTACAGGTGACACAAATTCTACTTTATTTACTGAGAGTAATATTCATATTAATTCCTCAGTTACAAAGGAAGCTTGCCCTCTTGGTCTTGCTCCAACAGCCAGCACAGCTCTAATGTTAGCATTAGGCGATGCAATTGCGATAAGCGTTCTTAATGAAAGAGATTTTAGTACAGAAGATTTTGCAAGGTCACACCCAGGCGGCTCCCTAGGTAAAATCGTTCATATTAAAGACATTATGATTAATTTAGAATCTACGCCAAAAATTAATTTTGAATCTACCATTAAAGATGCAATCGAAGAGATTAGTAATAAAAAGTTGGGTTTTACAGCAATCATTGATGAGCAAAACATACCAATAGGTATATTCACTGACGGTGATTTAAGAAGATCGCTTTTAAGTCATATTAGTCTTGATACCCCTATATCTGAGGTAATGATTCGAACACCTTTTACCTTAAGTGGCACACAAATGGCTATTGAGGCGCTTAGGCTCATGGAAAAACAAAAAATTACATCTTTTCTTATTATCGAAAAAAATAAATCCTTAGTTGGCTCACTTTCACTCCAAAGCCTTTTTAAAGCCAAAATTTTATAAATACTCTATGAACTTTCTTTCTACAATATTTGCTTTAATTTTCATAGTTATCGTTACGTTAGCATCATTCTGGCTTAAAGAAGAGGTCATAAATGAATATAAAAATTTTAAAATTAATAAAAATAGTGGGCCGTCATTTTTTCTTAATGATTTTGATTCAACAAAAACAGATGAAAATGGAAATTTGCAATCTTCCCTCCAAGCTGAATATATGAAACATTTCAAAGACAAAGATAAAACTCTTTTAACTAAACCTTTTTATACACAATATAAAAATAAAGAAAAACATTCTACAGCCTATAGTGACATTGGTGAAGTTAGAGAAAAGGGTGAAAAAATTATCCTTAAAGAAAATGCTATTCTTGTCAGACTTCCTACAAAAACAAAAAAAGTTTTAAAGCTTTTCACACATGAGCTAAATATTTATTCTGAGTTAGACATTGTTACAAGTAAAAAAGCAGTAAAAATGATACAGGAACCGAATATTGAAATAGATGGTATTGGAATGAAGTATGATAATAAGGATGGTATTTTAAAGCTTCTAAGCAATGTTAAAGTTCGATATGAGAAACCAAAAGGTGATCAAAGATTTAAACATTGAATACAATAATTAAAAAAATATATCTTATTTTGTTGCTTTCATTTATGCTGCCGCAGCTTGTTTTTTCTGAAAAAGCAGACAGTGACAGTGATAAGCCTATAGAAATTGAGGCAGATACAATGATGGTTGAGGAAACAAAAAATTCTAGTACTTACGAAGGAGATGTAATTCTTACTCAAGGATCCCTCATAATAAATGCAGATAAACTTATTATTCGAGAGGATAGGCAAGGTTTTCAGCATAGTACGTCTATAGGTAACCCAACAACTTTTAAGCAAAAAATGGAAGGTTCCGATGAATATATCGAAGGTAAGGCTCTTCGTATTGAGTACGATGGTCATATGGATAAAATTCACCTATATGAAGAAGCTTTTGTAAAAAAGGGTGATGACGAAGTATGGGGAGATTACATAATGTATGATGCGACTAGTGAGTTTGCTCAGGCACTTTCAAGAAAGAATGAAGAAGGATCAAAGAAAAAGAAGGGGCGCACAAAAGCAATAATTAAGCCATAAAAATAATGTCTACATTAACCATACAAAATTTAAGAAAAAGCTATAAAAAAAATGTTGTCGTCAAAAATGTTTCATTAGAAATTACTAGTGGGCAGATAGTTGGGCTTCTAGGTCCCAATGGAGCAGGAAAAACAACAACTTTTTATATGATTGTTGGTTTAATAGCAGCTGATCATGGAAATATCTTATTAGATCAGAAAAATTTAATAAAAACTCCCATTCACATAAGAGCAAAACAAGGTATTTCCTACCTGCCTCAAGAACCATCTATTTTTCGAAAGATGGATGTAAGTGAAAATATCATAAGCATATTGGAGCTTCGAAAATTAAGTAAGAAACAAATTGAATTAGAGCTTGAAAGCCTTTTACAAGAATTAAATATTCAACACATTAGAAAAAATTCAGCAATTAGTCTATCTGGAGGGGAGAGAAGAAGGGTGGAGATTGCAAGATGCTTAGCTAATAAACCAAAATTTATTCTTCTTGATGAACCTTTCGCAGGTATTGACCCAATTGCAGTCATTGATATTCAAAAAATTATTAAGCAACTCGCTTCTAATGGAATTGGCATTTTAATTACTGACCATAGCGTTAGAGAAACTTTAGGTATCTGTGATCAGGCATACATAGTAAACCAAGGTGAAATTTTTGCCCAAGGTACGCCTAAAACCATTGCACAAAACCAAAGCGTCAAGAACATATACTTAGGCGAAAACTTTATACTTTAATATGAAGTTAGGCTTAAATTTAAGATTATCCCAATCCATAAAATTAACTCCACTTCTTCAGCAATCAATAAAACTTCTCCATGCTTCTCAGTCAGAACTAAACGATTTAATTGAGGAATACCTATCAGATAATATATTTCTCAGTACAAAAGATACAGCTTTATTATCCAAAAAAAGTTCACAATCTAAGCAATCAATGGATGAAAGTTATTATGATATTTTTAACAATGAAATAAAAAACCAAAGCCTAAAAGAATATTTAGTAGAGAACATTGCTATTTTTAATTTTAGTGCTGAGGACCAACTTACAATATCCTATTTAATAGATTCAATAGATGAAAATGGATATTTAATTGACTCCTTGGAGGATATAAGTAGCTCTATCCCTCTTGAAAAAAAACCAAAAATCCATCAAATAGAAAAGTTATTAAAATTAATACAAAATTCAACACATCCTGGAATTGGCTCCAGAAACCTTTCCGAATGTTTATTTATTCAATTAGAACTTGTTGAAAATCAAAATCAAATTTGTCGTCTTGCTAAAGTCCTAGTAAAAAATAATTTAAATGCGTTAGCAAATAAAAATTATGCAGACTTGAGGAGAAGTTTGAAATGCAGTGATATAGATTTAGTGAAAGTAGTTGCTTTAATTAAAAATTTAAACCCAAAACCTGGGCTTATTTTTCAAAAAGTTAACAGATCATCATATATAGCTGCAGATGCCTTTGTTAAAAAAGAAAATGGCGAATGGGTTACATCATTAAATGAAGAGAATAGTATTAAACTTAAATTAATAGAAAATGCTCAAGTTTTAATGAATACTTCTCCCGATCAAGATTTAAAAGAAAAATTTCAAGAGGCAAAATGGTTAATTAAAAATTTAAATGAAAGATCAATTTCAATCCTAAGAGTTGCTAGAGCAATCATGCAAAACCAGATTGAATTTTTAGAAAATGGAGAATCCAAAATTAATTCATTAACATTAAAAAAAATTGCAATTGATCTTGAGTTTCATGAATCAACTATTTCAAGAATTTCTACAAATAAATTTATTTCTACTCCTCATGGGATATACGAAATGAAATATTTTTTTAACTCTTCTGTTAAGAGTGACAATGGAGCGATGTCATCAAAATCACTTCTTAATAAAATTAATTTTCTTATTAGTAATGAGAATCCAAATAAGCCCTATTCAGATTCGGATATACATAAGATTCTTAATAATGATGGAATAAGGATAGCAAGAAGAACAGTTGCAAAGTACCGCATTAAATTAAAAATTTTGCCATCTACCCAAAGAAAAGTATAAAATAAATATATGATAATTAATATAATTGGACACCATCTTGAGATTACTGATGGTTTAAAAGATCACATTGGGAGGAAAATTAAAAAAATAAAAGGGCACTCTAAAGATATTTTAGAGATTAAGCTTATATTGAGTGTTGATAATATTACCCACAATGCTGAAGGTAATATTTATATGACTAAAACTGATCTTCATGCTAAATGTTCAAGTAATGATATGTATCAATCAATCGATCTTTTAATAAACAAATTAGACAAACAGATAATTAAGCATAATGATAAAAATAAGAATCATCACTCGCAAAATAATATCAAAAGAGCTGATTTTTCAAATGAAAATTAATTTAATTTGAATTTTCTATGCTTATTAAAGCCAAACTATTTTAATTTTTAATTATTCAAGCGAATATGAATCCTTTTTTAGTAAGAGATAAACTACCAGACTTTCATGTTATAAAATCTAAGCATGTTATACCTGCAATAGATAAAGTTATTAAAGATAATAATAAAGTTATTTCACAAATTGAGTCTATGAGCGAATCACCTAGTTGGATAAATTTTGTAATGCCCTTAGAAATATGTAATGAAAAACTAGACAGAGTCTGGTCTTATATCAATCATATTAATGCAGTTAAAAGCTCATCTTCATATAGAAAAGTCTATAACCAAGCCCTTGCAAAAGTTACTGAATATTCTACTGCACTTGGACAAAGCCAAATTTTATATAAAAAATATAAAAATTTACTCCAAAATAATCGAAATCTTAGCCCTTCACAACAAAAACTTATTCAAAATGAAATTACATCTTTTGAACTTTCTGGTGTTGCTTTGCCTGTGAAACAGAAAAAAAGATTTAAAGAAATTCAAAGCAATCTATCAAAATTATCATCTTCCTTTGATGAAAATATCTTAGATTCTATTAATAATTTTAAATTAGTTATTTCAGATAAAAATTCATTAAAAGGAATCCCAGATAATGTTGTTAGTTCTGCACTTATAAAAGCTAAAGTTAAAAAAATTAAAGGCTGGTTATTTTCAATTGACTTTCCTAGCTATCTGCCAATTATGCAATATGCAGATGACAGAAAGCTAAGAAAAGACATCTACACCGCATATAATACAAAAGCTTCTTCATTGATGAGTAGAAAGCTTGATAATACAAAAAATATAAATAATATACTTAAACTAAAATATCAATTGTCAAAATTATTAGGCTACTCAAATATTTCGTCAATGCTTTTAAAAACTAAGATGGCCAAATCGACAAAAGAAGTTTCATCTTTTTTGTCAAAACTTACAAAAAAAGCAACGAAATCTGCTTTAAGTGATATTACTGATATCAATGTTATTGCAAAAGAATTTAATATTTCTAATGTTAAGCCTTGGGATATTCCTTATCTATCCGAGAAACTTAAAAAAAGAATTTTCAATATTACTGATGAGCAAATTAAACAATATTTACCTATAGATAATGTCCTACAGGGACTCTTTAATATTTGCAAAAAAATTTATGACTTAAGTATCCATGAAACAAGTACTTCAATATGGAATGAAGATGTTAAGTTTTTTGAAATATATAATAAGAAAAAACAATTAGTAGGCAGATTTTATTTAGATTTATATGCAAGAAAAAATAAGCGTGGTGGTGCTTGGATGGACGAAGCAATATCTAAGTATAAATTTATGAAAGAAGAAGAAACTCCAGTTGCATATCTAACTTGTAATTTTACTCCCCCATCAAATGGTAAAGCATATTTAACTCATGATGAGGTCATCACTTTGTTTCATGAGTTTGGTCATGGGCTGCATCATCTCCTAACAGAAGTTACAGACTATTCTATATCAGGTATAAAAGGAGTGGAGTGGGATGCAGTAGAACTACCTAGTCAATTTATGGAAAATTATTGCTGGGAATGGTCAGTTATAAAAGATATGTCGTATAACAATAAAACTAAAACTTATATGCCTAAAAAGCTTTTTAATAAACTTTTAGCATCAAAAAATTTCCAATCAGGGATGCAAACATTAAGACAAGTCGAATTTGCATTATTCGACATTAAACTCCATAGTGAATATTCATCTAAAAATAGAAATTTTATGAAGATTCTTAATAACACTAGAGCTAAAGTTTCAGTAATAGAAACACCTACTTGGAACAAATTTCCTCATAGCTTTAGTCATATTTTTTCAGGTGGTTATGCGTCAGCTTACTATAGTTACAAATGGGCCGAAGTACTTTCTGCAGACGCTTATAGCTTATTTGAGGAAATAGGAATTTTATCAAAAACAGCAGGTAATAAATTCAAAAAGGAAATTCTTTCTAAGGGAGGCTCTCGATCTGCAATGGACTCCTTCATTGCTTTCCGAGGAAGAAAGCCAGAAATACAAGCTCTACTGACTCATCATGGACTTATTAATCAATGAAGATAGCATCATGGAATGTAAATTCTTTAAAAGTTAGACTTCCTCAAGTGTTAGATTGGATAAATTTAAATCAACCTGATTTACTTTGTTTACAAGAGACAAAGCAAAACAACGAAAACTTCCCGCATGATGTTTTTAACAAGAAAGGGCTATTTTCATATCATAATGGACAAAATACCTATAATGGCGTTGCCATAATAAGCAATAAAGAATTAATTGATGTTCAATTAGATATTCCAAATTTTAATGATGAACAAAAAAGATTAATATCTGGCATATACGCAAGCGATGAGGGACCTATGTGTCGGGTAATATCTGCTTATATCCCAAATGGTCAATCACTAAATTCAGAAAAGTTTAACTATAAAATTAATTGGTTAAAATCTTTTTTAAATTTTCTACAAAAAAAAAATGATGGCGTTGAAAATATTATTACTGGAGATTTTAACATCGCCCCAACAAAGTTTGATTGTTATGAATCCAAATCATGGGATGGCAAAATTTTAGTGTCGCCTCAAGAACGTGAGTATTTTAATAAATTACTTAATCTAGGATTAGTTGATACATTTAGAGAGATAAATCCTAAAGTGATTGAATTCTCATGGTGGGACTATAGAATACCATTCAAACGAAACTTAGGGATGCGTATTGACCACATTCTTTTATCAGAAAAACTCTTACCTTATTTAAAAAAAGCTTATATTGATAAAACAACACGATCTCTTGAACGACCTTCAGACCATGTTCCAGTTGTTACTGAATTAAAACTTAATTCCTAATTGTTTTAATTTTCTATAAAGGTGCGTCCTTTCAATTCCAGTTTTTTTTGATAAATCAGTAATTGATTTATTTTTATTAAGATGATGTTTTAGATACATAGTTTCGAACAAATCTCTTGATTCTCTAAGCGGCTTTTCATATAAAAAATTTATATTAATATCAGCATTATTATTATGATCAAAAGATGGCCTATGATTATTAAAAAGACTTTCAACGTCATCTTTATCAATAAGTTCAGAAGCTGAAGTCTTTATTAATGATGTAATAATTTTATCGAGCTGATCTATACTTTCTACTTCAGTATTATTCCTTAACGAGTTTAAAGCCGAACTATCAAAAACCTTAAAAGATATATTAGGGTTTTTATTTAGATGAAAGGTAAGTAACGCATTAGATAAATCAGGAATTAAATCTCTATCATTAGATAACTTGGGAGGTTCAAAAATAACAGCATTGTTTACATTCTTGAGAAAGCTGTCTAATGTAGTTTTTTCTTTTTCTAAAAAAATTATCTTTATTTTTTTTGCAATTAATTCATTAAATACTTTTTTATAGTCCTTGTATTTTATAATCCCATTGAGACAATTATCAAACAATATAAATCTTAAGCCTGATGTCTGAATTAAATTTAGTAAATTGTCATTTATATCTTCAGTTTTCTTGACTAGATAATAATTAGTATTAAATAAAATAGAGATAAAAATTTCTGCAAGATCAGATTTGTCCCCGACAAATGCAACAAGGTCATATTTTTTTAGCTTATTAATTTCAACTTCAAAATCTTTAATATACTTTAAATTAGATTCTTCAAAAAAAGTCTTATCAATTTTTTTTAAAGCAACTGAACTTTTTAAAGAGCTTGAAATAGTCTTAAGAAGTTTTTGCAAAGATATAGGTTTTTCTAGAAAATCCGTAGCTCCTATTTTTGTTGACTCAATGGCCGTATCAATTGTTCCATGTCCAGACATCATGATAACTGGACAATTTATTTCATTATTCGATGCCCATTCCTTAAGCAAGGAAAGTCCATCAATATCTGGCATCCAAATATCAAGTAAAATTAAATCAATTCTTTTTGATAATTTTATTTCTTTTGCTTCTGAAGCATTAGCAGCTAGGAAAACTTCATACCCCTCGTCAATCAGAATATCTTTAAGAGATTCTCTGATATCCTTTTCATCATCAACAATAAGAAGTTTAATTTTCAGCTTATCCAATTTCATTCTCCTTTATAGGAAGAGTTATTAATATGCATACTCCACTTGGTTTTACATTATTTATTTCTATAATTCCGTAATGTTCTTCGATTATTTTATATACAATAGCTAAACCTAGGCCTGTTCCATGTTTTTTTGATGTGACATATGGCTCATAAATTTTTTCAATTATTTCTTTTGGTATCCCTATACCATTATCCTTAAATTTAAGCTTAATATAATTACTTTCAATTTTTACTGTAATAATAAGTTTAGGGTGCTTAATATTTTCAAGCGCTGCTTTTGAATTATCAAAAATATTAATTAATACTTGTCTAAATTTATTTTCATCTATTCCTATTTCTGTAATTTTTTTAGGATAATTTTTTTTAATCTCCATACTCTGATCAGAGTATAAGTATGAAATTTCATCTATTAGCTTAGTAATATTAATTTTTTTTCTTACTATGGTCGGAGTTCGCGCATATTCAGCAAATTCATTAACCATTAGTTTTAAGGCATCCACCTGTTTAATTATTATATTTGTTGATTTGTTTAATAATTCTTTATCAGACTCATTTAATTTATCTATAATTTTATTATGCACTCTTTCTGCTGATAGTTGTATTGGTGTAAGAGGGTTCTTAATTTCATGTGCCAGTCTTCTTGCAATCTCACTCCACGCAATTTGCCTTTGGGCTTTTGCTACAGTTGAAATATCTTCTAAAACAAGAATAAAAGATATTCCTAAACTTTCACGTAATGCCGATAATTTTAAAATTAATGTTTTTTCCTCATTCAGTGAATCTAGAACAATTTCTTTTGAAACACCTATAAAATTATTTTTTCGTTCTAGCGATTCATCAATAAAACTAATTACATTATCAAATTTCTGAATATCTTTAATCGCATTTTTTAAATTTTCACCAACCATATTCGTTAATCTGAAATTCAGCAATTTTGCTGCTGATTTATTATACAATTTTATTTTTTTATTTTTGTCTATAACTATAATTGAGGTTGCGAGATTTTTAAGGGTAGCATCTAAAAATGCTCTTGCATCTTCTAATCTCTTTCTATCCTTTTTAGAATTTTTTGTAGCATTATCTAATTTATATGTCATTGAGTTAAAAGACTTAACTAATGTTCCTAATTCATCTTTGCCTATCTCAGGTATTATTTTTTTATAATTACCTTTTGCTATTTGATTGGTTGCCTCAGACAATAGTGAAAGTGGCCTTGTAAACCTTCTACTTATTACAAATGAAATAGCCACGGACGTTAAGATTGCTAGCATGAGTACTATTGTTAAAGTTAATGTGTAAATAATTTTTAATGAATTTCTACTGTACCTGAGTTGCTGATATTCTTCGAATACTGTCTCAACTGAAATTGCAATATTTGCTATAGATTCAGGTACTGGTTGAGATAGTACTAATATTTCTTCAGGCCTGATTAATACTGTTGTTTGATTTGTATCATTATAAAAAATTGGAATGAATGCTTTAATTATTAAATTCTTATTTTTTGTTTCTTCAATTCTTCCAAAATATCCATTTTGCGCACTTCTTCTATCTTCAAGACTTAATGTCGAAGAGCTAATATTTACATTATTTTGTGATATTGCAGAAATACTTCCATCGCTTTTATATAAGACCGCACTTGAAATACTAAATTTCTCTCTTAAATCAATTAAGGTATCCTCTCTTTTTTCAAATGGTTTGTTTGCAATTGCATATGCGATACTTTTCCCTTTTAATTCAATGTCATCGATTAAAATATCCATCGTCTTTTGTCCAAGAGTTAGGCCACCCTCTAAGGCTGATTCTACGCGAACATCAAACCATGACTCAATAGATTTTGTTAGAAAATTTACTGAAACCAAATATACAATTGATACAGGAATGAGAACCATCATTCCAAATGAAATCACTAAGCGTAAAGTTAATTTGCTACCAGTAATTTCTTTTCTTACACTCTGAAGTAATTTAAGAACCTGATAAATAATGAGAAAGAATAAACTTAAAACAAATGCTATCGATATTACTAATAAAATTATAAAAGTATCGTTTGATATTAAATCCGTATTTGATAGCGACTGGGCTAGCAGAATTAAGAATCCTAATCCAATAACAGCTACTGAGGTAATTAAGTACTTCATAATTTTTTCACATCATAAAAAATTATGTTTGATCTCATATCCCATGATTTATTAAAGACATCTACCTTGATTGCATTAGGTAATTTCTTTTTATCAAGCTCTATCCATATTTTTAATTTTGAATTATCTAAATGTTTATTTTTTTTAATTTTAATTTTAATTTCTTTATTACCAAGTAAATTCTTAATTGCTCTTTTTTCATCTTTAAAATTTCTTTTATTTCCATTAGTATCAATCACCTCAAAAACTTTTCTGAGAGAATAATATTTTATTTGGTATACAAACATATTCTGATTTATAACTTTATCGAACCAAAAATTATTTTCTTTAATCAAGTCAACATGTAAATTAAATGCTATTGGAATACCTCTTTCAAGTAGTTCGATTATTTTTGGAGATAATGTTGAATTTTGCACAAGGTTAATAACAATCTGGCCTCGATCATTTTCTAGCTTAATTTCATTAATATTAATATTAATATTACTATCTAAGTTTGCAAACGTAAAACTTAGGTTAGTGATAAAGCTAAAAAAAAGAAATAAATTTAAATTATTTTTTTTGCAGAAGAACATAAAATAATCCGTCATGAAATAATGAAGGTAATAACTGATTATCAGCTACATTCACATTTTTTGGAAATTTAATTTTAATCTCATTAGCAGTTTTCTCTTCTTTTAAAAATCTATCCACCACTAATCTATTCTCTATCTCAAATATGGAACAAGTAACGTATAGAAGTTTCCCTTGAGGCTTTAGCATTTGCCATGATGCCCTTAATAGACCAAACTGCTTTTCATGAAAATAATTTAAGTCATTATTCCTTCTTAGCCATTTTATATCTATATGCCTTCTAACTATTCCAGATCCTGAACAAGGAGCATCCAGTAAAATTCTATCGAATAATTTTTTATCCCACCATACATTGCCAGTTTTTATTTCAGCATTAATCACTTTAAAAGAATGCCCCAACCTGTTTAAGTTTTCATTTACTCTTTCTAATCGTTGTTTGTCTGCATCAACAGCTGTTAGTTTTATTTCTTCTATCTCTGACATATGACATGCTTTTCCGCCTGGGGCAGAACACGCATCTAGAACATTATAATTTTTCTTTAAATCTAATAAATGAGATGCAAGTTGTGCTCCATAATCTTGTATTGAAACCTCCCCCTCATTAAATCCAGGTAAAGAGCCTACTGGCATTGGTTTTTTGATTAATATTGCTTCATATCCTAATAATATATGTTCTATATTAAGTTCCTCTAATTTTTTAATATACTTATTAATGCTTATTTTTTTAATGTTTATTCGAATTATTAGTGCTGGGTGTGAGTTTCCAACTTCAAGAATATTTATCCAGGATTTTGGGTATTCTTTTTTTATTTGGTTTATCCACCAAATGGGATAGCTATATTTCGCTTCTTCATTATTTTCAGCTTTTTCTAGAATACCTACCTTCTCCCTTAGAAAAGTTCTAAGCACCCCATTTATGAATGCGGTATGTCTTTTATTGACAATATTTGATGCCGAAACAGCCTGGTCTACAACTGTATACGAGTTTGACCTATTAGAAATGAGCTGAAACAAAGCTACATGAAGTAAAGTTGATATTAAAAGGTTGGAAGGCATTCTTTTAACTAATTTATTAATGACAAATTTTGTTTTTCCATATGAACGCAGGGTACCAAAGACTAGATCTTTAATTTGAGATAAGTCTTTTGGACTAATTTTATTTTCATTTGAATATTTCTGGAAAACTTTATTTAGGTTATTGCCCTCTAGAACATCTTTTACTATTCCTGCAGCAGTGAGTTGTGCTTCCTTCACTGATCGACTGAATTGATTTTTATGATCTGATGCCCTTTAACAAAATCTGATGCTAGCATAGTTTTTTTTCCTTCCAACCGAACTTCATCTAATTTTAGAACGCCTGAAGCAAGCATTAATAACAATTCATCTCCATATAAGTATAATTGTCCAATCTCTAAATTTTTTTTAATTTTATCATTATAAATTTTTGCTTTAACAATCTTTAAGTGTTTTCCTTCAAAATCTAAATTAATCATTGGGAATGGGTTAAATGCCCTAATTTTCTGACATAAAGTTTCCGGAGTATCATTGAGATCAATTATAGCTTCTGATTTCTTTATTTTTTTCGCATAGGTAACTTCTTTTTCATTTTGCTCCTCTAATTTGATAATCTTTCCTCTTTCTATATTTTCTAGCAAGCTAGTTATCATTGATGCTCCTAATTCTGATAGTTTTTTGGATAAAATTTCAGTCGTATCTTCCTCTTTAATAAGCACCTTTTCTTTCATTAGCATAGGTCCAGCATCAAGTTGCTTTACAATCTTCATAATTGTAATCCCTGTTTCCTTGTCACCCACTTCTATAGCCCTGTGAATTGGTGCAGCCCCTCTCCATCTAGGTAACAGTGAAGCGTGAATATTGTATATATGCCCGTTATATAAATTTAAAATTTCATCTGGGATGATTAAGCCATATGCTACAACAATTAAAATGTCTGCTTTTTTTGAAGTAATTTTATTTATAACTTCCGTGTTATTTTTTAAAACCTCAGGCTGACACACAGTTATGCCAAGCTCAATTGATTTTTGCTTAACGGGACTTTTTTTTATTTTCATACCTCTGCCTGACTTTCTATCAGGTTGAGTTAAAACAAGCTTGATTTCATAGCCAGCCAAATTAATTTTTTCTAATGCTACTACAGCAAAATCTGGCGTTCCGGCAAAAATTACACTTAATTTTTCTGTGCTCATTTATTCATCTTAATTAATTTTTTCTTAATTCTATTTTTCTTTAGATTTGACAAGTAATCAACAAAAACCTTACCCTCTAAATGATCCATTTCATGTTGAATACACACAGCAAGCAAGCCTTCAGCGTCAAGTTCAAATTTTTTACCATTTTCATCTAAAGCAGAGATTTTTACCCCTTTAGCTCTTTTTACTTTCTCAAAAACTTCAGGCACAGACAAACAACCTTCTTGATTTATTTCCTCTCCTCTTACTTCTAGTAGTGTTGGGTTAATCAAGACCAATAAATCGTTCTTACCTTCAGAAATATCGATGACTATAATTCTTTTGTGAACGTCTACTTGAGTTGCGGCTAAACCAATGCCTAGAGCATCATACATAGTTTTGGTCATAGCAGAAATTAACGTTTTTATTTTACTATCTACAACCTTTACTTCACTTGCAACCTTATAAAGCCTTGGGTCAGGATATCTTAAAATGTTTAGTGTAGTCATTTTATAAAAACTTCTAAAAAATATTTTGAATTAATTGGTTTGATTGCATATCTGATATTATAGCAATATGAATTTAGTTTCTTTAACCAAACTTTAGGCCATTTACAATGCTAGATTTACTTATTTATTTATTTGAAAATTATATAAGCACTAAACCTAAATTAAATATGAATGACATTACTCTTGAGCTAGAAGAGGCAGGGTTTAATAATAAGGACATTTCTTCGGCATTTGATTGGTTTAATCACTTAGAAAAGATAAACAATAGACCTAAATTAATACATAAAAATAGCTTAAGAGTTTTATCCCAAAAAGAATATGAAAAAATTTCTAAAGAAGGCTTTACCTTCCTTACATTCTTACTTAACGCAAAAATACTTAATTCAACAGAATTTGAAGTAATTTTGGATCAAATTATGATTTTAAATCAGAAGTCTATCAATATTGATGAAATGAGATGGATAGTCATGATGACTTTGTGGAAAAGTGGTAAAGAAAATAGCTACTTATTTG
>ENA-ORXF01001461-ORXF01001461.1-marine-metagenome-genome-assembly--contig:-NODE-1461-length-15211-cov-17.473900_pt1 | contig 15211 bp, 15 predicted proteins | sample MGYA00237864_ERZ511476 | MGnify/ENA primary metagenome ERZ511476 (study PRJEB26306, sample SAMN06343908) | marine metagenome | isolation source: coastal waters | place: Atlantic Ocean: West Antarctic... | reverse complement strand
GGAAGTATACCTGACATACCTGATAATCTTAATGCTTCTGCCCACCACTTACCCTCTTGTGTAGCTGGGTCTGTTTTTATTTCACCATACTTTGCAATTTCTCGTAGCATTTGAATACCACCATATACTGGTAGTGCTGCTAATAATTTAACTAATTGTTTAGTATCTCCATTTTCAATTCTTTGTAATACTTTATTTGTTTGAGTTGATTTAGCCATAGCCCATGAAGTAAACTGACCCATTAATCTTACCCAAGGATTTCTACTTTGTGTAAATAGTAATCTATTTGAAACTTGTGGTACTAAAGCATCTCTATTTGCAGCAAGAATACCTGATTGATTTAATATTTTATTACCTGCTTTATTTGCAACAGCATCATCAAAACTATTAAATACACCTAGTCTTAAACCATCTTGAACATCTATACTATATCTATTTAAATCTTTAACTAATTTTAATCCTTTACTAGAACTTAAACTTACATTACCATTAGCACTAACAAACTTAGCTAATTTACTTGCACTTGTATAAGCATCAACTGCTCCAACATTATATGCATATCTTCTTGATAAACCAGTTAACCATTGAAGACCTAAAACTTGAAAACCTATTTCATTAACTTTTCTTAATGTACCCATTTTACCCATAACATTTGCTGCTTGAGTTGCATCATCAAATTTTAAAACTGCTTCATCACCCATAGTAGAAGTTAAATTACTTCTATTTAAATTAGTTTTTAATTTATTCTGTTTAGTTCCAGCTTTTAATAACCATCCACGAATTTCATTTTCTAAATTTTGATTTAAATTTTTAGCAAGTCCTGTTTCTCTTTTATTAGTAAAACCTGTTCTTAATGCACCTTTAAAAAAAGAAAGTAAGTTAGCAGAGTTAGAAAAAGGTTGAACCACATCTCCAAGAGAAGCAATAGTAACTCTATCTAACATATTTAAATTTGATATTGTTGCTAGTGTACCAGCAATTGATTTACTAACACCAATTTGTTTATTACCATATCTACCAAAATAACCATCAATAGTATTTGTTACTAAATCTATTTCAGCTCTTGCTTTAGCTTTCCAATTTTCATTAGTAATTCCAAATTGTTTTCCTGCACCATCTTTATATTTTTGAACTATACTATCTATATAGGGTTTTAACATTTGTCCTTGATTACCAAATTTTTCTGAAAAAGCAATAGATTTCATAGAACGATTATATAAATTAAACAATACATCATTAGCATTATTTACTAAGTAATTATTTTGTTCTAAGATTTTTTCAACTTTAGCATAAGGTCCTTCAAGTATTCTAGCTTTTGTGATATGTTCACTTAAAGGATTATTTTTTAATATTCCTATTTTACTTGTAGTTCCTTGAACATAATTACTTATTGCATCTTTATTAATAACACTATCATCAGCATTTTGTAGACTCTTTGAAAAACTCATAGCACTACTTTTTGCATTCTTATCATTCTTACCTAAACTTTTAAATATATCTATTAATACTTTTTCAAACTTTTTAGGGTCTTGTTTAATTACATTATAATCATACACTCTTGGAAAATAATTTTTTACTTCCATTAGTTTACCAGTTTTTTCATTTAAAGAAAATATACCAGCTTCTTCTCTTAATATTTTAAAATCTTGTAATTCTTTTTCTAATTTTTTAGCAAGATTATTTACTCTACTACTTACATTAGCTTTTGAACCTCTAATAACTGATAGAGCTTTAGCTTGTTCATCTAAAGAATAAGGTTTATTAACATTAGCTGTTCTTATTTGCCATTGTTTCATTAAGTTATCTGCTCTTTGTGTAACAGAATTTTTAGCAAATGAACTATCTATTCCTTCTAATAATTGTAAACCTATTTTTTCTGTCTCTCCACCTATAGCTGCTAACTTAGATGAAGTAGTAGTAGATGTTAATTCTCTAACTTTTTGAAAACTAAATTTAGTAGCATCTTGATATAATAATTTTTGTATCATACTTTTTAAAAAAAGTAATACAAAAATAACTTCGTTAAATTAACGGAGTTGTTTGATAGAACTTTTCAAAGTTCAAGGATTTAAACTTTCCGCTAAAATATCATCATCGGTCATTTTGCTAATACGATCTAATTCATCATCGCGCTCTTTTTTATTCATATCTAGAATATCCTCTGCCCTCATAATCTTCTGGAGTTTCTGATAATTAATTACCCCGTCTCCTGTATTATTTCCAGATTGTCTATGAATGTTAAGTATTAATGATATATTCCAGTTTGTAAAATTGAAATCAATAAAATTATTAAATTGGTCTTTAACCTGAATATCTATCTCTTGAATGCGTTTTGCTAATAGAAGCGTCTCTCGCCCTAGACTATTATATACAGTCAATCCGAAGTCTCCAGCACTAGCTCCTAATGTATCAATAACCGTTGTTGTAGTCATATTGTTAGAATCAATATTTCTACTAACTAAAGTATCGCTCAATAACTTAATTCTTGTTATTCCTAGAAAATTAGCTAAACTATCAAATGAGTTCATAGGGGTAGCTGTTTTGCTAAAGGTTGGACTAGTTCCTTTCACAGCTCCCAGTAAAATATAACTGCTTGAGAGATTATCATTTATAGTTAAATCAAATGCAGTATCCTGAATTGATAGTTTTCCAGTTATAGCATCAAAACTCATGGCTAATGTTCCAGATGTCGCTATTGTGTATCTGCTCTTAAATTCCGTAATAAATTGTAATACATTATAATTACCTGGTGAAACTACAATATCGTAATTAACACTATTACGGGTAATAGATGTTGTATTATTAATACTATTTACATTATAATATGATGCAGGGATCTCCGCGTCTAATACCGCTAAAGTAGTATAAACAATATCATTTGATTTTAACATTACATCATTAAATTCAAATACAACATTAGAGTTCATACCACCGTTTAATTTTGTAGCATCGCTACTATTTAATACAATAAGCTTACTTTCAATTATTATATGAGGTTTGGTGGGTTCGTTATCCATACTAACATAACATTATACTTTAAAAAAGTATTACAAAAAACTTCGTTAGTTTGATAGAACTTTTCAAAGTTCCTTCTTATGCCTCTCCATATATGCGATATTCTCCTTATTAACAGCAGTCATCTTAATCTTTAATTTTAATATAGCAGCGTTACACTGCATCTTCTCCTCATCTGATATTAGACCCTCATTTACATTCATATATACCTGATAAAGCATGGGTGAATCTATATGTAAAAGTGGGTAATCCGACATTATCATTTCTAAAGTTTGAAAATCAGCGGTTCTTATCGGTTCGCTTAATATTTTATTAAATATTTCGGAATCACTCATTTTATATAAAATAGTAAAGATAAAATATTTTTATATATTAATTTAATAACTAGAATAACTCCGAGTGTCTGCATCACCCATCGGAGCAGAGGCGGGATAATCTATATCGCTAGTAGGTCTGCGAGGCAAAAAAGTCATACCGCTAGAAGATCCTTTTAATGATGGATTACCGCTCATCGGTATTCCGACATCTCTCGGAGGTTCAGCACTTAATCCGCCATCTCTAAAACTTCTATCTCTTGTTACTCTCGTATCAGGCGTCTCGGTGTATTCTCTTCTAGGTTGTGCGGGAGGTCTCCCCGCTGTTGCGTATCCTGGCTGACTATATATACCGCCCAACACTCCTCCGTAATCGCTTGATACTGGACTAGAGAAATTCGTCTGTGTAGGGCGAGTAATAACAGACGGCGTATCTGTTCCTACCGTAAATGATGAACCCAATGATGCAGTATAATCTCTTGAGGGTTCTGAATAATTACTTAACCTATCAGAGGAGGGTGCTCCTGATGATGATATGGAGGGCTGCTGATAATTCCTTAAACTATCAGAATACAGAGTAAAATCAGAGGGAACTCCTGATGATGTCTGCGGTGTCGGATAATTCCTTAAACTATCACTAAAACCCGAAAGCGATTGCTCGTCGTTTATTGCTGTCGCTCTCATTCGTTCCCTTAATTGCGAATCAGAACCCAGACTTCGCCCCATGCTTACGGCTTCGCCATCATTACGCCTCGTTTGTAGTTGCGACGGGTTTAACCCATATTGAGGCATGGGCGGAGGATTAATCAGATTTGAAGGTAGGGTAATGATCGGTTGCGCGAACTGCTGAAGAACTCGGGTTGTATTTCCATTCGTAGCTCTCGGAGCTTTCTTGGTCTTTGATTTTGTATTAATATTAACCGTGACGCTAGTTCTTTGGCTCTGTTTCTGCTTCTGTTTCTGCTTCGGCTTCTGCTTCTTCTTAACTTTTTTAGCTACCTTTTTAGCCATTATATATAAACTAGATATTATTAATCTTCGCCTCTAAAATAATAATTCGTTCGTTGAGTTCTTGGTTTGATTTAATGAGGTAAGGTATTAATTGGATATAATCCACTCCCGCAGACATATTTCCCCAGTCGCTATAATCTGGGTCTTTCTGCGGGTCGTCGCTTGATGGTATAATATCATCATTAGACATATCGGTAACATCTACTATGTGTTTTAATTCAGGAGCATCATAATAAATCTCTTGTGCTATTAATCCGCTCTCAAAATTACCGCTCAAATCAAAATTCGGTTTAATGGTTGAGCCATCTATAAGTGGTGCGTATTTTATATATGTTTGCGGTCTTAATTTCATTAGCGTATCGGTGGCGTTTTCAATAAACTTCTCATCTTCTTTTATTCTGTCGTCGCTGGTAATATTTGACCTTGTAAGCGTCACGCCTTTATTAGCATAATAATTAATATACATTCTTCTTCCTACTCCGTTTGAGGTCGTGTATGTATCTATATGATGTCCGCCATTACCCCAAGAAGTATAAGATGTGGCATTTCCTGATATATATATATTCCCACTATAAACATAAATATACGCTCCGTTATTTCGTAATTTTGTGTCTCCTGTTACATCTAGCTTGGCTGATGGATTAAAACCACTAATACCAACGCCTATGCTTCCATTTGTTACAAATCGTGCTGTGGTGGGGTCTTGATAGATGAGGGAATTGGCTGTAAATTGTGATATTGCTGATGCCGTATTAGCTCCGCCTGATTGTGTGAATTCGTTAAGTATCGCATTTGAGAGACCTGTCTGATTGATGCGGTTTCTTCTTCCAGTCATAGCGAGTGTATTAACATCACTCGTATTAATGTCTGGTTGTATCATAGATAATGTTTGGTTCGGATTAGACATTTGTAATGAACCGCCTTTAAAATCGCAGACACCCGTAACTTCTTGCGGGTTGGCTGCTGTTCCTGCTGTTAATGAGACAAACCCAGCACCAGCACCATCTACATAAGTTTTATTACATAAATCGCTCCCTGATGTTGGAGCAGTCGCACAAGTCATTTTGCCCGATGTTGTTATTAAAGCATTAAGTCCCGATTGTGATATTATATTATTTGTTCCGTTTTGGTCTATTTCGTTACTTGCTCCGTTTTGTAATAACTTGTTTTGTACTGTTGCTGATTGTTTAATAAACCCCTTATCCCCTAACATATCTATATCTGCTCTGTTGCCTATTCCTACCGCTCCGCTCATCGTTAAATCGTTCGTAAATGTATTAAAACCTGTGAAGATCTGACGGCTTCCTGATGTTCCACCTGCTAATACTGCATCGCCTGTTCCGCTCGGTAGAGATATTACGGTTGCTGTGCCTGATATTGGGGTTAATGTTAAATCTTGTCCTGCTAATGAGGCGGATTTAAAGCATGGGTTAGTCGCAGTTGTTAAATTTGATATGTTTGTTCCGTTTGTTGTTATGTTTCCTGTGTTCGTTGATATGTTTGATGCGTTCGTTGTTATGTTTCCTGTGTTCGTTCCTATTGCGTTTATTTGTGTATCAGTTATACTAGTATATGATTCACTAGTTATCGGCGTTCCTGTATCTGATTGAGTTATTGTTACTGCCCCCGTTAGTGCATTCCGTGAGAATCCTGTTACATAATCATTTGTATTAACCCCTGTGGAGTAGGTCGCATCGGCATAAGCTTTTGTGATTAATTGTGCGCCTGATGTAGGGGTTTCGCTTGAAGTGGGTAAATTTACATTAAAAGTGTTAGTTCCCGTATATACATTATCGCCATTCTGAAATACATCGCCTCCTCCGCCTCCGCCTCCGCTATTTATTCCGCTCATGCTTCGGGAGTTTATATCTCCTCCGTTCATACTTCGGGGATTCATCGTTAATATATAAAGCAATTATATTTTTAAACTTTTAAAAAAGTTTTATCAAAATTGTTTGATAGAACTTTTCAAAGTTCCTATAAAAATTGATAACCGAGAGATTGCTCTTCTTGCTGATTAACTACAACATTCTCTTTCTGTTTAGGGGCGGGTTTTACCGCCTTCGCCTTTTTCTTCGCCTTGCGTTTTGTAATGTATTTTTTAACAGCCTTCATCTCTGGTTCGGAATCACTAGAATCAGAATCACTTACCATGCTCTCGGCTTGCTCTTGTTTTAGTATTTTAATTGCTTCTTTTTTAATACTAGCTTTAAGCTTCGCCTTTCTAACCTTGCGACCCTCTTTAATAAGCTCCGCGATTTCAGGCTCTTCCTGTGGGATAACTACCTCTTTTTTAACCTTTAATTTCGCTTCTCTCGCCGTCTTCATGCGTAACGCGAAAGCTGCGCGCTGCTCGTCAGTCCATTCACGCTTTTTTCGTTCAGCAGGAGCAACCTTAACAACCTTTCTAGCCTTTAATTTCACTTGTTCCTCCTCGCTATCACTTCCGATCTCTGCATCTTCAGGCAAAATCATTTCAACTTTTTTAGACTTCTTAACCTTTACAGATGGCTTTCTAGTCTTTTTAACCTTCTCAATAGGCTCATCAATCTCATCAATAGGATCATCACTCAAACTTTCAGAATCGCTCATTTAACTATCCTAAAGATTATTATTTATATGGAGTTTTTTCAATTAACTATTTATGATATATTGATAATTGGGAGTTGAATGCCTATATCATATTTTGGAGTTTTTTTTTTACTCCATCGGTTTCACCCGCTAATCAGTATCAAAGAGTTAAGAGAGGATATTGTTTGTTATTGTATTAATGAAATTGTCCTATCCTATTTGGTTTTAAATAAAAATTCTATATATATAGGTAGCAAGCTACTATATAGAATAGTTCTAAAATAAATACTCCATTTATTACACACACCATAAATATATTTCTTCTTCTACTAAATGATACTGATTAGCGTCTGCGAGGCGATGGAGTAAAAATTATCATAATTTGAAATTTAAAATATGATAATAGGACAAAATATGATGTTTGGAGTATTTTTTTAGGACAATACTCCATTAAAAATACTCCATTTTCATTATTTAATCAAATAATAGTCTTTTTTTTATTATTAGATTAAATGATAGTCATAAAAAAATATAGCTTTATGTTTTATTATCTTTCATAATTCTTCATATATGTTTGATAGAACTTTTCAAAGTTCATTCTCCGTCATTTTTCATTCTTAAACCTGTATAGCACCCTTTTTTTTTAATGTAATAGAGGCTAATATTTACCTTGTATCCTATTCTACGCATATTAGACTTAATCGTTTTGGGATTATATGATCCTGATTTTAAAGTCGTTTCAATTTCTCCAACATTAGTTCTATCGTCTTCTAATCCTGTAATTATGAAATGATCCTCTAATGCACTTTTAAAAGGATCACATTCGCCTTGTATTTCGTTTGTGTAATTATTTAATTCATCGGGTATAGTAACCGTCTTATGTGGTAATAGAACTTTTAAAAACGCGTTTTTATATTCGTCGCATTCAAATTTTTTAAGAATTCGCTCGTCTTTCATAAATTTTCTATTCTCGTAATCGTCTTCATCTAGTCCATCTAGAAATTGAGATTTACATTCTTTAATCTTCATGCGTCGTTTAACTCCATTATCCATTTTAATATTTGGAATTCCATTTGAAGCGACATTTATTTTTGCTTGTGATTTAACAACCGCCGAATTTTTATACATTACATTTACATTTATTTCCCCGTCTGTCGTATCCTTTACAAGTTGTCCGTCAATCTGTTTAGAGCCTAGTTCTTCTATGTAGGCAAACCTAACGGGTTTTGTGATTAATGTTACAAATTGTTTATGAGCGCTGGTGTAGCCGATATCAAAAACCTTACTATCTAATTTATAGGTATAGAATTCAAAGCATTTATTCATAATTGAGAATAATGTTGATTTGCCGTTTGACGCGTCCTCGCCTAGTTGAATTAAAAACTTCTGGAGTTCTGTTGATCCTGTGAGACAATAGAACAGCCAAGATTTAATAAAGTCGCATATTATCGGGTCTGTATCCATTTTTTTAAGCATGGATTTAATGTCCTCTGTAATTGATGCACTTATTTTTTTGTCGTCTGTTTCGTAGTCCCAGCTCATATTCATAGTCATATAATCATATTTATCTCGTTGGCGAAATTCCTCCGTAACTAGATTTAAAACGCCATTTCTAAAATGTAAATTGTTGTCCTGTGATTCAAGCATGTTAAATAAAATGTCTTGCTCGGTTGTCTTTGCCTTACGCTTAACCGTTTTAAAAATATGCGTCATCGTTGTATAACTATTTAAATCGCTGATTACTTGCTGGATCGCGTCTTTATTGTTTTCTAGTTCTTCGGTTAAATCCTTATCTGTTGTCGTTTCCATTTTTTTTAAAATATTTTCTAGTTCGTCTGTATAATATGGAATCATAACAGCTTCAATCATATTCGTTATTAGATCTCCGCATTTATCCACTCGCCATTTATTCCCATTCCATACTAGTAAGTCCTCGTGTAGGTCACATACAATATTATCCCCTACAAGTTCAATAAATCTATCCGCAATATCAATAACGGTTGTTTGTTTATAAATATATTTATCATGCTTACGGACAATCTCGTAAAATCTCTTGGAGTTTGATTTTTTAGCGTAGTAATATAATGTCGCAGTTTTAATATCGCGCCCATTCTTGTTATTAAGATATACTGCATCAAATCCCTCAATCGTATAGTTTGACGCTTTGCTTGAAATCTTCCTCGCGAAAGCCTCATCTATTTCAGGACAATTTCTCATAGCCCAGATAATTTTTAGCCAAGAATCATATTCCTTTAAAATATTTGTTGATATGGTATCACAAATCTCTTTGATTTTTGAGAGCTTATTTTTTTCCTCTTTGATGGTTGGAGTAGTAGTAGCCTTATTTTTTTTAGGTTTTTTACTTACATATTTAATAATTTCATCTGAAAGTTCAAGCGACAAATCCCCTTGTATCAAATCCATATATTGTTCGCCGTCCTCTCGCACAGATCCACTACCGAAAACAAACGCTCCGTCGTTTCTGATATCAATTTTTAGTTTCGTATCTGTAGTCGTTTTGATGCACTCATTATATTTACTATAAATATGATATCCTCTCGGGGTCTTGATTGTAAAGAATTCTTTTAGTTCTGGAAATTTGGCGATCGCCTTATCATATGCCTTGACCGAATCAAAATCAACAACCGTTATATTATTGAGCTTACCTGTTCTCACGCATAATACTTTATGTCCCTCTTGAATTGATGACTTGGTTATTTTATCCCAGCCTACAGGAAGACCGATAATTTTCTTTTTGCCTTCATCGGTAATCTTAATCTTTTTAGCAGAAAATATTATAAAGTCGCTCGTCGTCATCTGTTAATATATAATATAGCGATGTCTTTAAGCTATAATATATAATAATAATAAGTATTACTCGTCCTCATCTTCGCTAGGATATGGGGTACTGTGTGAATTATTAGTCTTCGTAATCACTACATTTTCGGTCGGCTTACATAGGAAATCTAATAGATTAGTATCAATCAATTTTAACATGGCTAATTTATGAGCGTCTGTCCTGCGGTGTCTGTATAGACTTTTTTTTAGCATTTCAATTCCGCACTCGCACATAGCTCTTTTTTTATTATTGATTACATTAAATTTTTTATTAGTAATTAAATTCATTAATCTTTTTTGCTCTAGTCGCTCTGCATCAGTTACATATGGTCTATAAGTATTTAAGTTCGCGTTCAATTCATCAGCTACTCTACGCTCTTCAATCCGTAACTCGGTGTTATTATTACACGGAAACATATGCAGTATTTCTATTTTATACTCATTATTATTAGCCCGTATATTATCATAAAGTAATCTAATAATTCCGCACTCTATAGAGTGTATATGGTGGCTACATCTTCCTTTAAAATCAATCGTAGAACCTACATATACACCCGTATCCGTCTTGATTGTATAAATTAATCCTTGCTCGTATCGCTCGTCGTATTCTCCCATATTATATAATATATAAAGGTATTCTCTTTATATTATATTATTATATTATTTATTATGGAGGCTTCATCGTGAGTGAGTAGTTCTTAATCAGAGTTGCGAGATTAGTTCCGCGCCTCCGCGATGCTTCCATAAGTCCTTTAAGGTCTCCCTTTTTTTCAAAGTCATCAACGCGGATTTTAAATATGTCGCTTTCCGACATTCCGTTAAGAGTATGTTTGCGAATGAATTTAGCCTGTGATGTCTCGTCAAGTGGAAAGCCATTCGCATTTTGAATTAACGCCCATTCGGTTTGCTCTGGGTTCTCGGGTTGCGATTCAATAAATTTTTGGATCGCATATGTGAGTTTGCGGTCGCGGAAATTAAACTTCATGCTCCCGTAGGTCTTGGCTGTTTTATAAACATTTTTAATATACATTAAATCCCAGTTGCGGATAACTAGATAATTCTTATTTGGGTCTTTCGCCAATTTGAGCGAAGTCGTAATATGAATATCAAGGTCTTTGTTACGCGTAAAAAAAGACTGCATCATAAAATTAATTATATAGCCGATATGATCCTCATCGTCAAATTGTTTCTTGAGATGATTTTTAACATCTTTATAGGAAGGAAGCTTATTCGCTTTGATAATCTTTTGAGCTTCCCTGTGATCGTATATATTCTCAAGCAGGTTCTCTTTAGCCTTGAGTAGCTTTGTGATTGGAAAATCAAATTCCTTCTTTACAATAATAACCGTATTGAATAGCGAGGTTAGCGTATTCGGGTTTGTAATAATTTCACCCTTATCCGTTAGCATATCTTTTAGAATACTATCAATAAGAATATCCTCATCAATATCTACAGGCTCTTTTCCGAAATGTTTAAACATTTTTTTATAGAGCTGTGTATAGGTGTTGATTGTATTCTTTGAGAGCTTGTCCTTTTTGTTATTAACATATTCGTCAAACTTTGGTGCGTTCATCTTAATATATATTATGGAGTTGTCTTTAAGCCCTATATTATATAGTATATTATCTCCATACAATCCTATCATAAGATATTATATGTTTTTCGTCTTTTTCAAATTGAACTATAAAAGACATACCATACCATTTATAAACTTTACACATATGAATTTTAGTTAATCCATAATTATTATTTTCCATATACTCAATTCGTTTCGCTGTGAGATTTCCCATGCCTATTAAATATGATATAACTCGTGGTTTCAATTCAACCGATTTTTTTAAAACATCGTCAATACAAGAATAGGGCGGGTTGGAACAAATAATATCAATATCGTTATTATATTCAAAGAAATCCTTACCATCTAATATTTCGCACCATTCTCTTTTATCTGTCGGATATTGATTATAAAAATTACCGCTATTTTTAAAAGGGTCTAACCATACATCGTCTTCATTATGATTAATCATATCAATTTGTTTCTTTGCTAAACTTAATGGCGTAATAAATATATCATTAGGTTTATCTCTTTTTTTAATATTTGTTGATGTTTTTGAATTCATATATTATATATTAATATTAAATCTTTATGTCTTATTTATAACCTTAACCCCAAATTTATTCTCATAATATTTTATGCTCTGTGCGAGGGTAGGCTTCGTCCAGAGTAGCGACCATGATAACTCGGCAGCGCTGTGACGGCTGCCTAGCCCTTTGTCGCCCCGATGTCTAGCTCTGTAACTAGCCCTGACTTTTTTTCGCTCCGCCTCATCAGGCTCATAAAATTTTGATGCACTATCGTTCATAAGCGTATAGTCGCGATACCCAGTCGCCCCGAAGTGATGCGAATGACCTTCATCAGGCATTATCATTACAAATTTTTTTCCCTTCCTATCAGATTTTTTTAATGTGTACTGTTTCATTTTTATTAATACTAAATATTTTATTTATAGGGATTACAAATTTATTTGTTTCCTTGTTATATATTGTATCTAGGTTGTTCGTTACTTCATCAGGCTTAATAATACCGCTTGAGTTTGTATTGCTAGAGAGATTAATAAGACTTTTATTAAATTTATCTAATTCCATTTGTTTTTTTTCATTCTCAATCTTAAGGTTTCTTTTTCTAATATATTGTGAATGATTATATTCAAGATATTTATCATAGTTCTGTTCCCTGTAATTTTTATTGTATTCCCTAATTTTTAATCTGTTCTTCTCTCTGTAGTTTTTTCTATAGTCTGGATTTCGTGCATTCCAATCCTTCCAATAGTTAGGATTTCTAGCCTTCCATGCTTCAGACATATATATTAATTAAAGATAAAATAACATTTAATATATATAATGGTAAAGGTTTTAGAATTGTTTAGCGGAACTGGGTCGGTAGGTAAAGTCGCGAAATCTCTCGGCTATGAAGTTGTAAGTCTTGATTTACAAGGAGCAGATATAAATATTAATATATTAGATTGGGATTATAAGTCTGCATATAAACCAGGCGATTTTGATATTGTCTGGTCGTCGCCACCTTGCGAGACATTCTCATTATGTAGGCGGTGCTGGATAAATAGAAAATTGAAACACTTTGGAGATGTAGTAGTCACGGCGGAGATGCTTGACGCGGATATGGAAAATGTGGGATTGCCTATACTTCGTAAAACAGAGGAGATCATAGAATATTTTAAACCGATGCACTATTTTATTGAGAATCCACAGAGCGGAAAGATGAAGGATTATATTGATAAGCCATGCTATATTATTGATTATTGTATGTATTCAGATTACGGATACAGGAAAAGGACTTGTATATGGACTAATAAAACCGATTTTAATCCTCTTGTATGTAATAAAAAATGTGGGAATATGATCGGGAATAAACATATTAATAATCTCGGGAATGGAAATAAGAGTCGCGATGAAATAAATAGAAGACATAAATATAGAATTCCTGAAAAACTAATATTGAGTTTAATAAGTATTTGAATTTTAAATAAAAACAATTTCACTTTTTTTTTTATCAAGAGCCTTTAAAATTAAATCTGTATCTTCACCTCGCCCGTCTTTTATTTTTTTACCTTTCCGAGCGCGGTCTATGCGGACTAATAATTTATTCATTCGTGCACGCGCCCACATATCATCGCTCGTTACTGATGGGCGCGTTCCTGTATTGCGTGCAGCAGCGAGACCCCGATCATACACATCGTCAAGAATTTTCATATCAACATCAAAAAATTTACTTAATGTGGATTTCTTTTTATCAGGTAGGTCATAGCCATCTAAAGCAATAGTCCATTTTGAGCGGGTCATATATTACATGGTTAGAATAAAATTGAAATCAGTTCTCTTTCTTTTTGAGATACCATTCCTTTTTGTATTGTTTAATTTTCTCCTTGTTTTTCAAATTATATTCTTTCATCTGTTCGGCGTGTTTCTCCTTGTTTTTCAAATTATATTCTTTTTTGTATTGTTTATTTTTTTCAATATCAAATCCATAACAAGAATTCATATTTAAATCCGCATTTAATTCCTTGCGAACTCGCTCCTCTTCAATATTCATTTCAATTTTAGAAGCACACGGATATACCGAGTGAGGCTGCATATCCCATGCTCCCTCATTCTCTCGGATAGTATTATATAATTTATTATATAATTTATATTTTTCATTAATTATATTGCGTTTATGGTTACTTTTGCGTTTCACAAAATTACAGGTTGAACCTACATAAAGCCCGTCGCCTGTTTTAATTGTATATATAACACATTTGCTATAATCGGGCATATGACTTATACTGACTTATGATGATTTCTTTAAGCCTCTTCAGTCATATCATTATAACATTCCTCACAAAAGCGGACATCGCACGCGTAATCTTTCGCATATATACACTGGGGACAAAATTTATGTTCGCAATTATTACAAACCTCATATCCCGCGTGGTGGTTATACGCTCTGCCTTCACGCGTTTCATAATAGGAGTGGGTAATAATATTACAGCACTCGCAATTATTTATATCGCGAGTTTCGCTTCTAATCTCATCACCCGTCTCTGCATCAGTCCATAGACATTCAATTAATTCGTATCGCCTATTATCAACCTGTTCCTTCTCGGCTGTTTTTTTAGCTGCTACAAATTCCATGCTGTCGGTATATTTACACTCGTTCATTTCTTCTTCATTAAACTTGATTGTTCGCAGAGTGTATTCTACCTTTGCCTCTTTACTAGACATTATACTATATCATATCACTAACTCTTTAAGCCTATTTAGACAACAATATAATATATACTATACCCCCTCCTCTGTCTGAAAATTTACTGCATATAGATCCGCGCCCATGCTCCGCCTACTATATATAAGAAATCATACTTACTTCTATTGATATATTGAAATAAAAATATATACACAGAGAGATTAGGTAGGTAACCTACCGATTGAGATTATCATATTATCATATTTTTATTTTACAAATATGATATTTTTTACTCCATCGCCTCGCAGACGCTAATCAGTATCAAAGAGAAGAAGAAGAAATATATTTATGGTGTGTGTAATAAATGGAGTATTTATATTAGAAATATTTTATATATTGGTTGGCTACCTATATAGTAGGAATTCTTTTGAATATTAAAATAGGATAGGATAATAGGACAATCTCAATCGGTAGGTTACCTACCTAATCTCTCTGTGTGTATATTTTTATTTCAATATATAGAGTGAAGAAGGTATGGTTCTTATATATTAGGTAGGCGGAGGAGGAGGCGGATCAGAAATACATGGTCGGTAGGATATGCAGTGCATTCGTACTGTGCGGAGCGCGGAGCTGGGGCGGGGGCGGAGGAGAGGCAAACACAAATGAGAGCGTAATGGTGTGGTTTATATTTATATTGTGATTATAATCCTTACCTATA
>ENA-ORXF01001455-ORXF01001455.1-marine-metagenome-genome-assembly--contig:-NODE-1455-length-15270-cov-3.371487_pt1 | contig 15270 bp, 11 predicted proteins | sample MGYA00237864_ERZ511476 | MGnify/ENA primary metagenome ERZ511476 (study PRJEB26306, sample SAMN06343908) | marine metagenome | isolation source: coastal waters | place: Atlantic Ocean: West Antarctic... | reverse complement strand
CCGCGCCCGCGCGATTTGATGGTCGACCTGCCGCCGCATGGTTCGCGCCTCGCGGATGACCGTGTCACCCAGATCGTCGGCATTGGCCGTCGCGGCGTTCATGATAACCGTCAGCGGCGTCTTTAACGCATGCGCCAGATTGCCTGCGTGCCGCCGCGCCTCCTCTGCCTGACGCTCGTTATGCGCGACCAACGCATTCAGTTCCTCGACCATGGGCGCGACCTCGTCGGGCATCGCCCGGGTCAGCCGGTTCGACTGCCCCGCCCGCATCCGGGCGATCTCCTCCCGCACCTTGCGCAGGGGCCAGAGCCCATAAAATGTCTGCAACGCCGCCAGCATGATGAGCCCGAGCGCGAGCAACGCGAAGCTGCGGATCAACGTCCGCCGCAGCACCGAAATCTGCGCATCCAGCGCCGCGCGGCTTTGCGCGACCTGGAAACGCCACCACACCGGCGACCCCGGCAGCTTCACATCACGCTCGACGATCCGCAACATGCCGTCCTGATCGGGGTCGGTTCCCATATCCCTGACGAGCGCCTTCGGTCGCGACGGATCCATGAACTGCGTGCTGTCATAGGAATGGACGCTTCGGTCGCGGTGCGCCGAGCCATAGGCGAGGTGCCTGTCCCACAGCGATCGCGACACATAGGGGTCCTGCCCGGGCGCACTGATCTGCCAGTAGAGACCCGACGACGGTTCCAGGAAACGCTGATCGGCAGGCTCCCGGCTGTTGAGCACCTCCCCATCCGGGCCGATCTCCGCCGAAACGATCAGCGCGGTCAGCACATATTCGAGCTGTTCGTCGAAATTGCGCGTCACCGCCGACACCAGGACGCGGTCGAGCGCAAAGCCGCCCCCCGCCAGCAACAGCGCGATCCACGCTGCGGCGATCACGATCATCCGCCGTGATAGCGAGCCCGTCGTGCCGACACTGACGCCATCGCCCGGGACAACGCCCGCCCCGGCCCACATCGCCCAGGCGATTGCGCAACAGCCGCCGACGAAAGCGACGATGCCGAACCAGCTTGTCGTCAGCCCGAGCCAAAGACCCGCGATGCACGCCGCGATGCCCCCCAACAACGTCAGGATCAGGCCAGGCCGCCGCAATCCAAAGGCGGACATCTGAAAGCGCATGGGGGTTAGGCGTCGGGATCTTCGAGGCTATAGCCAAGCCCGCGGATCGTCGTGATCACATCCTGGCCCAGCTTCTTGCGGATGCGGGTCACGAACACCTCGATCGTGTTCGAGTCGCGATCGAAATCCTGATCATAGATATGCTCGATCAACTCGGTACGGCTGACGACCTTGCCCTTGTGGTGGAGCAGGTATGACAGCAGCTTGTATTCCTGCGCGGTCAGCTTGACCGGATCACCTGCCTTCGTGACCTTGCCCGACCGGGTGTCGAGGCGAACCTCGCCTGCGGTCAGTTCGGAGCTCGCATTGCCGCTCGCCCGGCGGATCAGCGCGCGCAGGCGCGCGATCAGCTCCTCGGTCTGAAACGGCTTGGCGACATAGTCGTCCGCGCCCGCATCGAGGCCGGCCACCTTGTCCGACCAGCTGTCGCGTGCGGTCAGCACCAGCACGGGGGCGGTCCTGCCCTCCTTGCGCCAGCGGTCGAGTACGGTCAGCCCGTCGATCTCGGGCAGGCCGAGGTCGAGCACGATGGCGTCGTAATTCTCGGTGCTGCCGAGAAAATGCCCCTCCTCGCCATCGGTGGCGAGATCGATCGCATAGCCTGCGCCCTCTAGCGTCGACTTCAGTTGCTGGCCAAGATTGGGTTCGTCCTCGACGATCAGAACGCGCATTGTCGTGAATCCCCCTTAGTTGCCGGTCCGGCCGAGGATCTGGCCGGAATGACCATCGACCTCGACCCAGACGACGGTTCCATTACGCAGGAACTTCAACGTGTAAATGGCACTTCCGAAATCGAGGTCGAAGCCGAGATATTCATACTCCTTCATCGTCGGGATCACGCGCGCCTCGATCACGCGCGGCGACAGCAACCGCCCCTGCCGCGTTTCCTCATAGGCACGCGCCTGCTCGGTCCGGCGCTGCTCCGGCTCCAGCGCGCTAACGGCGGTCATCATTAACAAAGCGGTCAACATCATCATGATGCTCGCATAGCGGTACAGCATTGAACAGCCTGTGAATGACACCGTCAGCCACGCGCAACTTGCCGTGAGGCGCGCCGCGCCCTACCTGCCCCGCACATGGCGGCACCCATTCTATCATTCGAAAATCTCGGCCTCGTCCAAGGCTCGGGCTGGCTCTTTCGCGACCTCGACATCCATGTCGGCGCGCGCGACCGGCTGGCGCTGATCGGGCGCAACGGCGCGGGCAAGACGACCTTGCTCAAGTTGCTGGCGGGGACAATCGATCCTGATGAGGGGCGACGCACGATCGTGCCGGGCACGCGCGTGATCCTGCTCGAACAGGAACCCGCGATGAAAGGCATCGCGACGCTCGCCGATTACGTGATGGCGGGCGACGACGCGCCCGAACGGCACGAGGCGGATGCGATCGCGGACCAGCTTGGCATCGACCTGTCGCGCGATGCGTCGTCCGCATCGGGTGGCGAGCGCCGCCGCGCCGGCATCGTCCGTGCACTGGCGCAGGATCCCGACGTGCTGCTCCTCGACGAGCCGACCAACCATCTCGACATCGCCGCGATCGACTGGCTTGAGGAATGGCTCGGCCGGTTCAAGGGCGCGTTCGTCGCGATCAGTCACGACCGTACCTTCCTGACGCGCCTGACCAAACAGACGCTGTGGCTTGATCGCGGCGCCATCCGACGCGCCGAAATCGGCTTTGGCGGGTTCGAGGCATGGACCGAGCAAGTATATGCCGAGGAAGCGCGCAACGCCGCGCGGCTGGATGCCAAACTCAAGATCGAGGAGCATTGGCTCCATCGCGGCGTCACCGGACGACGCCGTCGCAACCAGGGCCGGCTCGCACAGCTGAAGGACATGCGTGCGGAACGTGCCGCGATGATGGGGCCGCAGGGGGCAGCCAATCTCGTCACCGCTGCCGACGATTCGCGGTCCAAGATCGTGATCGACGCGACCCATGTCGCCAAGGCTTATGGTGACCGGACGATCATCCGCGACCTGACGCTGCGCGTAACGCGCGGCGACCGGATCGGCATCGTCGGCGCGAACGGTGCAGGCAAGACGACGCTGCTCAAGCTACTGACCGGCGAGATCGAGCCCGACACGGGTGAGATCCGACGTGCCAAGACGCTCGACGGCATCGTCATCGACCAGCAGCGCAAACTGATGGCCCCCGAAAAGTCGGTGCGCGACGTGCTTGCCGACGGCGGCGACTGGATCGATGTCCTCGGGGTCCGCAAGCATATCCACGGCTATCTGAAGGAATTCCTGTTCGATCCGTCACTGGCAGAGGCGAAGATCGGCACGCTGTCGGGCGGCGAACGCTCACGGCTGCTGTTGGCCCGCGAATTTGCACGCGAATCGAACCTGCTGGTGCTCGACGAACCGACCAACGATCTCGATCTCGAAACGCTCGATCTGTTGCAGGAAGTCATCGCGGACTATTCGGGCACCGTGCTGATCGTCAGCCACGATCGCGACTTCCTCGATCGCACTGTCACCGTGACGCTCGGCCTCGACGGTTCAGGCACGATCGACGTGGTCGCGGGAGGCTATGAGGATTGGGAGCGCAAACGTGCGCCGCGCGCCGAGGCAAAGAAAGCCAGCGTCAAGGCCGCGCCGCCAGCGCCTGCCCAGGCACGCAGCAAGCTGACGTACAAGGATCAGCGTGATTACGATCTGCTGCCCCAGCGGATCGAGGAACTGGACACCGCGATCGCGCGCGACGAGGCGGCGCTCGCCGACCCCGATCTCTACACCCGCGACCCCGCGCGATTCGCGGCACTGAGCGCGGCGATCGACCAGGCGCGCGCCGACAAGGATGCGGCCGAGCTGCGCTGGCTCGATCTCGCCGAACAGGTCGAGGCGCTGGGTTAACAGGGTTTGAGCGGCAGACCCTGCTGCCCGGCGGCCTCGACGACATATTGCCACGCGACCCGGCCAGACCGCCCGCCCCGCCGCGTCGACCAGTTGACCGCCATCTCGTGATCGACCGCGACACCATGATGCTGGGCCAGCGCATCGACGATCGCAAGAAAACCGTCCTGATCGAGCGCGTGGAAACCCAGGCTCAGCCCGAAGCGATCCGCCAGCGCCAGTTCGTCGTCGATGGCATCACGCGGGTTGATTGCGCTTTCCTGCGCTGCGATGTCGCGCGGCAGCAGATGCCGCCTGTTGGCGGTGACCGCGAGCCGCACATTGTCGGGGCGCGCCTCCACCCCGCCGTCGAGCAGCGATCGCAACAACCGACCATCGGCCGCCGATTCGAAGCCTAGATCGTCAAGGAACAACAGGAACGATCGATCGACCGTGGCAAGCCGCGCGAACAGCCGTGGCAACGCATCGGTGCCGCTGACCGAGACGAGCGCCAGCTGGTCGCTATCCCGCCGGACATGGCCCACCGCACTTTTGACTAGCGCCGACTTGCCCGTCCCGCGCGCGCCCCACAGCAGCACGTCGTGCGCTGCCGCCCCGCGTGCGAAGCGTTCGATGTTCTCGACGAACGCATCCTTCTGCCGATCGATGCCGGTCAGTAGCGCAAGCGGCATCGGGGCAAAACGATCGACGCGTGACAATGCGCCGCCATCCCATATGAACGCCGCGCCGTGAGAGGGATCAGGAGAGGCCACGGCCGGTGGCGAGAGCCGGTCAAGCGCGTCGGCGATGCGGCGTAGCGGATCGTCAGTCATTGGACTTCTCATGACGGCGGTGCGCGCTGGCGGCAAGCGGTTACGGCTCAGCGCGCAAGTTGCCGTTGGTGCGCACGAATGGTTGGGTTGGTCGGATCGAGACTGACAGCTTTGGCAAACATCTGGCGTGCGGCGGCAATGTCCTGATTGGCCGCGAGCGCCAGGCCATAAGCGTCGACGACAGCCGGATTGAGCGGTGCCAGCGCATAGGCGGCGCGCGCATAGCGGCGCGCAACCGCCGCCTCCCCCGCCGCGACATGCGCCAGCGCCAGATCAGTCAGCAAGGCGCAGTTGCGGTTGCCGATTGCGCGTCGCAGCGCTTCGAGCGTTGCCACCGCCTGCGCGCCCTGACCGCTGGCGACGAGCCAATGCGCGCGCAAGCCCTGCCCGACAGTGGTTTGCGGATTTTGCCGCAGGTACAGCGCCAGTGTCGCCGCCGCCTCGGCCGGATGCCCCCCGCGGCCAAGCGCGTCCACCAGCCGCAACATCGTCGGCTGGTCGAACGACAAATCGGCGGCGCGCGTATAGGCCGCGATGGCAGGCACTGCCTGACCGCCAACCATCAGCGCGTCACCCAATGCCGTCTGGATGACGGGCGCACCGAGTGCCTGCGCTGCGGCCTCGCGCGCGGTAGCGATGCCGCTCTCACCATCACCTGCCGCAATCTGCGCACGGATCAGGGCGATCGTCGTCGCGGTCGCATCGGTCGTATCGCCACGCTGCGCGGTGATGGCGGCGGGCGTCGCGTCAATGCCGAAACTGGTTGACGCCCCCCGACGACCCATACCCGCACGATCGAGATACCGCGCCGCCGCGATCCGATCGCCCAGCCGCTCGGCGGCACGCGCTGCCAGCGTCAGCGAATAGTTGTCGGCATCATCCCGTGCGAGCATGGGCCCCAACACGTCGAGCGCCGCATCGGAATCGCCTGATCGCATAAGCGCCGACGCGAGAAGGCTGCGTATCGTCATGTTCATTGGCTGACGCTCCGACAGACGCCGCCAGGTCGCAAGCGCTTGCTCGACATGTCCTTCGCGATAATCGATCGCGCCAGACAACAGCATCGCCCCTGCAATCTGTTGGTCAATCGGCCCGGCGCGCTGCAACATTGTCCGCGCGAGGATCATCTTGTCCGCACGCGCCGCAATCACCGCCTGCAGATACAATGCCTGCGGACTACCTGCTTTTGCGGCGAGTGCCCGGCGCGTCGCCGCCAGCATCGCCCGATAGCGACCCATTTCGCCGAGCGTTGCCGCATATGCGATGAGAGCGGGATGGTAGCGCCCATCCTGTGCCAACGCGCTCGCAAACCACGGTAGTGCCGCGGTAAGACCATAGCGGACGCGAACCAGCTCGCCACGGATCGTCAGGGCGGCGGGGTCGCGCGGACTTCGCCGCACCGCCGCGGCCGCTGCGGCATCGGCGCCCCGGACCTCGCCGCCATCGAGACGGAGTTGCGCAAGGTCGACCAGCGCAGGCCCTGCCACGCTGGCACGCTTGTCGGTTATCAGCGGCGCCAACAGCGATTCGGCGGCGCTGCGGTCGCCCTGCGCCGCGTTTATCCGTGCCACCGTTCGGATCGCGAGCGGATTGCCGGTCGCCGCCGCGCGCGCCTCAACGAGTGCCGCCGCGTCGTCACCTTGCAGAAACAACGCCCGTGCCCGCGGACCGTGAAGCCGGTTGGGCGACACCCCGTTGCTGACGGCGCGATCGAGTTCTGCCTCCGCCGCAGCGCCTTCCCCCATGGCCAGATAGGCGCGCGCGAGCATCAAATGCGCCGCGGGCGAGACGGGATCCGCCGTTACCGCCGCCATCGCCTGATCCCGTGCCGCGCTGTAATCGCCCCGATCGAGCGCGTGCGCCGCCTCGACAAAGGCGCGGTGCGGGTTTCGCTCAGTCCCGGCATGCTTGAACTGCGCTGCGACCATCAGCGCCATCCCGATCAATACCGCGATAGCCACACTGCGTAGGCCGAGCCGTGGCACCGGTCGTCGGTGCCGACGCCGGGTGGGACGCAGCAATGGATAAACCGTGTCAGCCATGAAGGTCGTAGGTTTTCAGCAGGTCGTACAGCGTAGGCCTGCTGATGCCGAGCAACCGCGACGCGCCCGAGATATTGCCATCGGCGCGCGACAACGCCTTCGCGATCGCCTTCCGATCGGCGGCTTCGCGCACCGTGCGCAGGTTGAGCGGCAGCGTGTCGTCGGCATGGTCGTCAAGATCGAGGTCGGCGGCGGTAATCGTCTTGCCATCGGCCATGATCACCGCGCGCTTGATCCGGTTTTCGAGTTCGCGGACGTTGCCCGGCCACGGCCAGGCGTCGATCGCCGCCAGGGCATCAGGCGCGAGTCCCGTTACCCCCGATTTCAGCGCCGCCGCATGACGCCCGACGAAATGCCGCGCCAGCAATCCTGCATCGCCCGCCCGCTCACCGAGCGCCGGGATGCGCACGACGATCTCCGCCAACCGGTAATAGAGATCCTCACGGAAGGCCCCCTCGGCCACCATAGAATCGATGTCGCGGTGCGTCGCACAGACGATGCGCGTGTCGACGGCAATCGCCTTGCGCCCGCCGATCCGCTCGATCACCCGCTCCTGCAGGAAGCGCAACAGCTTGACCTGCAAGAGCAATGGCACGTCGCCAATCTCATCTAGGAACAACGTGCCCCCGCTGGCCTGCTCGATCTTTCCCTCGACCGTCCGCACCGCGCCAGTGAACGCGCCTTTTTCATGCCCGAACAATTCGCTTTCGAGCAGCGTCTCGGGGATGGCGGCGCAGTTGATCGCGACGAAATTGCCGCGCGCACGTGGCGAGGCGTCGTGCAAGCCGCGCGCGAGCAATTCCTTACCCGTACCGCTCGCGCCCAACAGCATCACCGACACATCGGCGGGTGCCACGCGCTCTGCCATCCGCACCGTCCGTGCCATTTCGGGCGAGGCATAGATCAGCCCGCCGAACCCGCCGGCGGCGCGTGCAGCAAGACGGCGATTTTCCTCCTCGATCGCGTGCACATGGAACGCGCGCGCGACGATCAGGCCCAGCGCATCGATGTCGATCGGCTTGGCGTAGAAATCCCACGCCCCCAGCGCGATCGCCTGGAGCGCACTTTCGCGCGCGCCATGCCCGGATGCGACGATGACCTTGGTCCCTGGTTTCAGCGCCAAGATCTCTGCCAGCACGGCAAAGCCTTCGCTGACGCCATCGGGATCGGGCGGCAGGCCCAGATCGAGCGTCACGACGGCGGGTTCATGCGCCCGCACCGCATCGATCGCCTCGGCACGCGTGCCTGCCGACACGATCTCATACCCTTCATACGCCCAGCGCAACTGACGCTGTAGCGCCGCATCGTCCTCGACGATGAGCAGGACGGGCCGACTGTTCATGCCGCAGCCTCCATTGCGGTGGCGGCGGGCAAGGAGAGGGTAAAACGCGTCCCCACGCCCGGCTCGCTTTCGACCGACAGGACGCCGCCCATCGTCTCGGCCAACTGCCGCGCCTCATAGGCTCCAAGCCCGAACCCACCCGATTTGGACGACGCAAAGGGCCGGAACAGTTGCTCCCGCACAAAAGCAGCGCTCATGCCGCAGCCACGATCGACGATATGGATTTCGGTTCGCGCGCCATCGGTTCGGACCAACAGCGTCACCGCTGCGTCCGCGTCGCTCGCCTCGACCGCGTTCTGCACAAGTTGATCGATCAATTGCGTCAATCTGCCGGGTTGCGCGACGGCCCAGCCCGCGCCCGTCGTGACGATGCGATGCTGTGCACGTCGCGCCATCGCGATCCGTGCCGCGAGCGCCGAGACATCGACGGGCTGTGACGCTTCGGCTGACGGCTGATGATGCTGCGACAATTTGGCAAGCAACTGGTTCATCCGCCCGGCCGAATCCTGCAGCGTCGCGATCATGTCGGCGCGAAAGGCAGGATTGTCGGCGTGACGTTCGGCGTTGCGCGCGACGAGTGTCAGACCACTGACCAGATTTTTGATGTCGTGCAGGATGAAGGCGAAACGCCGGTTGAATTCATCGAACCGTTCGACATCGGCCAGGGCGCTGTGCGCGCGGTGTTCGGCCAGATAACTTGCCGCCTGACGTCCTGCGACCCGCAACAGGTCGAGGTCTTCCCAGTCGAGCGACCGGTCGATCGGAGGACGCGCCAACAGGATCGCGCCGGCCAGATCGCTATGATGGATCAGTGGCACCAGAACCCAGGCGTCGCCGCGATCGATCATCCACGGGGGCACGACGGCGCCATCACCCAGTTGCGCCTGACCGTTCCGCACCGCGTCGATCTCCACGATCCGTGCGGTCGATTGCAGATAGGCCGCGAGTGCCTCTCCGCCTTTGCCACCGCCGTCCCAGCGCCAGCCGGCCACCGCCTCCAGCCCGTGTGCATGCGTCGCGAGCAACAACCCCGCGGGCGAATCGGTCAGGTCGGCAACCGCCTTGATGATGCGTCGCTCCAGCGGGTCCGCGTCAGGCCCAGGCACGCCGAGCGTCGCCGTAAAGCGTTGCCATTCGGCGCGATAATCATAACGGTGGCGGAAGAGATGCTTCGACAATTTGACGCGCGTCCACGCGCGCAGCCACGGCGTCGACAGCAACGTCATCAACGCAGTTGCCGATCCCAGCACGATCGCCGTCTGGATCGTACGGCCATAGCTGCCCGCCGTATGTTCGGCGACCGCGGTCAGCAGCACGGTGCCGCCGACATAGGCCACCAAGGCAAGCGCCGCGAGCGCCCGCATTGCGGTGCTGCGAGAAACCTTCAGATCGCGCTCGACCTGATGCTTGACGACGAGCCCGGACAACACCGCCGCCCCCGCCAGAACGAAGCCGCGCACGGCGGTCATCACCACGGGAACACGCCCACCGATATAACCGATGGTCGAGACGATCAGGTCGAAACTCCACAGCACGCCCAGCACCATCACGGCGGCGCGAACAAGCCAGCGCGACGGCGGTGACGCAGCCCCGACCATGTGATTGACCAGGACCAGCCCGGCCGCAGCCCCCATCATCCGCAACGCGAACCGCGCATCGGCAAGCGCGACGAGCCCCGCGGCATCGAACGGCGCGGTCGCGACGAGCGCCAGCGCAAGGCTCGCGATCGTCATGCCGATCGCCATCGCATAGACCGACGCCAGCGCGATGCCCGCGCTGGCATGCCCGCGCACGACCATCCCCATCAGGAACAGCCAACTGAGGTCTCGGATCGCGACCATGACGGGCCCGGTCACGTCGCGCGCGTCGAGCCCCGCGACGGTCAATGCCCAAAGGCCGGTCGCGGACAGGGCGACGATCAGCGCGGGCTGCGGATCCTCACCCCCCCGACGCCGCGCTTGTCCAAGCGCCAGGATGCCAAATGCCAGCGCCGCGAGCGCATGGCCCCACAGGACGAACGCCGCCGTCATCGTGCACCGGTCGGCCATATGACGACGCGCAATGTCTGAAGCAGGATCAGCAGGTCGAGAAAAGGCGAATAATTCTTCGCATAATACAGGTCATATTCCAGCTTGTGGCGTGCATCCTCGATCGATGCGCCATAGGGATAGTTGATCTGCGCCCAACCCGTGATTCCCGGCTTCACCATATGACGTTCGGCATAATAGGGCAGATGCTGTTCGAGCTGTTCCACGAATTGCGGTCGTTCGGGGCGGGGACCGACGAAGCTCATCTCCCCCTTCAGCACGGTCCAGGTCTGCGGCAGTTCGTCGATCCGCACCTTGCGGATGAACCGGCCGATGCGCGTGATTCGGGGGTCGCGCTCCGCGGCCCAAACCGCCTCGCCCGCCACTTCGGCATCCTGCCGCATCGAGCGCAACTTCAGAATATCGAACGACTGATTGTAGAGCCCGACCCGGCGTTGCCGGTAGAATGCCGGGCCCTTCGATTCGAGTTTGATCGCGATCGCGGTCACGATGATTACTGGCAGCGTCACGGCCAGCAGCAGCAGGCTGGCGATAATGTCGAACGCGCGCTTGAAGAAGCTGGCGACCAGTTGGCCGGCCGCAAAGCCGTCGGAAAAGATCAGCCATGACGGGTTTACGCTGTTGAGATCGATCCGCCCCGTCTCCCGCTCCAGGAAGCTCGAGATTTCGCTGACCAGCACACCGGTGGTCTTGACCCGCAACAGGTCCTGCAACGGAAGGGCATTGCGGCGTTCCTCCAGCGCCAGCACGACTTCGGTCGCATTGCGGTCGAGCACGTGCGCGGGAAGGTTGGGGATATCGGCACGCGCCACCGCATCGGCCACGACCGGCGTCGCGTCGCCCATCGATACGAAGCCCGCGACAACGAAGTTGATCCCAGGCTGCTGCGACAGGTCCCTGATCCGCGCCGCCCGATTGCCTGCACCCAGCACCACGATGCGCCGCTTGAACAGCTCACCACCCAGCAGACTGCCGAGCATGGCGCGCACCGCGACGAGCATCAGGATCGCGAAGGTCATCGCGTAAAAGAGGTTCGATCGCCAGAAGGCAAGCGGCGGGATCAGGAAGAAGATCAGCGCCAAGAATATCGTGCCAAGCGAGAACGCAACCGCCAATCGCGCCGCGGCAAAGCGCAGCGACAGGAACGAGGCAACGCTATACCCGCCGACCGCGACCAGCGCGATCTGCAACGCGGCGGCAAAGGACATCAGCTGTGGCAGGCGGTTGGTCACCGGGGTCAGCGCCATCCCGATCTGATAGGCGCGCAACGCCCAGCCGAGTTCCGCCGCCGCCATCAGCAGCAGCGTGTCGACAAGACCCAGCAGCAACACGGCATGGGGGACATAGTGTTTAAACACGCGGATCATCGGCGGTCCTTACTACAATCCCATGTAAATGTTTCCGACACATCGGCCTTGCATGAAAAGAAGAAGAAATATTGAACAAGCCGTTGCAGCACCGTGGAAACGGATTGCTTGCCACGGGTTATCGTGTCGGCCATGGCTAGGGCCTGCGGAGGAAGAATGACCAATTCGACGATTACCCCCGTCATCCTGTCTGGCGGGTCGGGAACGAGGCTTTGGCCACTATCGACGCCGGAACACCCCAAACAGTTGCTGCCGCTGACGGCGGACGAGACGATGCTCCAGCTGACCGCGCTGCGCACCGATGGCGCCGCGTTCGGTGCACCGATCGTCGTTGCCAATGCCGCGCACGCCGATGAGGTCGAGCGGCAGCTCGCGGCGGTGGGTGCCGCGCCGCAGGCGCTGATTCTCGAACCGGTTGCGCGTAACACCGCCCCCGCCATCGCGCTTGCCGCGATCGCTGCGGGCCGTGGCAGCGCGCCGCTGTTGGTGATGCCGTCGGATCACGTCATCGCGGACATCCCCGCCTTTCACGCCGCGATCAACGCCGCGCTGCCGCTGGTGGAACAAGGTTGGCTGGCGACGTTCGGCATCACGCCCGAAGCGCCCGAGACGGGCTACGGCTATATCCAGATCGGCGAGCAGGTCGCGACCGGTGTCCACCGGGTTGCTCGCTTCATCGAAAAGCCGCCGCGCGAGGCCGCCGAGGCGATGCTCGCGGCGGGGGGGCATGCCTGGAACGGCGGCATTTTCCTGTTTCGCGCCGATCGCTTCCTCGAAGAACTCGCCGCCTTCGAGCCAGCGATGGTCGAGGCGGCGATCGCCGCGATGGACGAGGCGCGGCGCGAGGGCGATCGCATCTATCCCGACGCCGCGCGCTTTGCCGCCTCGCCTGCCGAGTCGATCGATTATGCGGTCATGGAACGCGCGGACCGCGTCGTCGTCGTGCCCGTCGCGATGGGCTGGAACGACGTCGGCAGCTGGGATTCGCTGCATGCGATCAGCGATCGCGATGGCGACGGCAACGCGCATCGCGGCGATGTGATCGCGATCGACACGCGCGACTGCCTGGTCCGGTCCGACGGCGCGCGCGTGGCGCTGGTCGGGGTCTCTGATCTGATCGTCGTCGCCAGCGGCAACGACATACTGATCCTGCCGCGTGGCCGTAGCCAGGAGGTCAAGGCGCTGATCGATGCGATGAAGGCGGGCTGACGCCCGCCTAGTGTCGGCGGCTTCGCGTCAGGCGGCTGCCGCGTCATTAGGTACCGCCAGGGTCAGCCAATGGGTGCAGCCTCCCTGCGTCGTAATCGCCATCGCCGGCGTGTCGATCGTCGTGCGGCGCGTGGCGATGAGGCCGTCGTTGACCAGGTCGCGATCGGCATCGCTGACGGTCGTGCCGGGCTTTAGCAGTGCCGCCATCGTCGGCAACGCATCGAGCAGCGGCTGCGAGGCGCCACACGTATTGGCCGCGCCCGTAACCAGCTTCACGTGCCAGACCTGCCCATTGCTGCGGCTGAACACCTGCGCGCTGCCTGCCGCGCCGTTCAGGACACGGACCGTGCCAGCCGTCCTGGCGTCGACCATCGGATCGCTGGTCTTGGCGGCGTTCCAGGGCGCGCCAAGCGCTTGAATCGCCGCGATCACGGCTGGCCCCTCGACCGCGAAAGCAGGCTTGTCCGGCGCGCTCGGGCTCGCGGCGGCCGTGGGCGTGGCGGTCGGCGAGCCGCATGCGGCGGTCGCCAGTGCAAGGCCAAGGGCGGTGATAACGGTCGAGCGCATTGATCTTCTCCTTAAAGGCCAGCCATGCCCGCTGCGGGCGGCGGCCTAGATGACGTACGCAGGACAAACGAAAGGGGCCGACGGATCGCTCCATCGGCCCCTTCGCTGTCCTGGGACAAGGTGGCCGGGGCGGCGTGCGCCACCCCGGTCGGCATCAGAAGTCCATGCCGCCCATGCCGCCCATGCCGCCGCCGCCCATGGGCATGGCAGGCTTGTCTTCGGGCATTTCGCTCACCGCCGCTTCGGTGGTGATCAGCAGGCCCGACACCGATGCCGCGTTCTGCAGCGCGGTGCGGACGACCTTGGTCGGGTCGATCACGCCAGCTTCGACAAGGTTCTCATACTTGTCGGTCTGTGCGTTGAAGCCCATCGTCGGGTCGTTGCCTTCGAGCAGCTTGCCCGAAACCACCGCACCGTCGTGACCGGCGTTGGTCGCGATCTGGCGAACCAGTGCGGTCAGCGCCTTGCGGACGATGTCGATGCCGCGGGTCTGGTCGTCGTTGTCGCCAGCCATGCCCTCGAGCGCCTTGGTCGCGTACAGAAGCGCGGTACCGCCACCGGGGACGATGCCCTCTTCGACCGCTGCGCGGGTTGCGTGCAGGGCGTCGTCGACGCGATCCTTGCGCTCCTTGACCTCGACCTCGGATGCGCCACCGACCTTGATGACCGCAACGCCGCCGGCGAGCTTGGCGAGACGCTCCTGGAGCTTCTCACGATCGTAATCGCTCGACGTGTTCTCGATCTGCTGGCGGATCGCTTCGGTACGACCCTTGATCGCGTCGGCATCACCGGCGCCATCGACGATGGTGGTGTTGTCCTTGTCGATCGTGACGCGCTTGGCGGTGCCGAGCATGCCGAGCGTGACGGTTTCGAGCTTGATGCCGAGGTCTTCCGAGATCATCTCGCCCTTGGTCAGGATCGCGATATCCTCGAGCATCGCCTTGCGACGATCGCCAAAGCCCGGTGCCTTGACCGCTGCGACCTTCAGGCCACCGCGCAGCTTGTTGACGACGAGCGTGGCCAGAGCCTCACCCTCGATGTCCTCGGCGATGATCAGCAGCGGGCGACCCGACTGAACGACCGCTTCCAGGATCGGGAGCATCGCCTGCAGGTTGCTCAGCTTCTTCTCATGGATCAGGATGTACGGGTCGTTGAGTTCGACCGTCATCTTGTCGGGGTTGGTGATGAAGTACGGCGACAGATAGCCGCGGTCGAACTGCATGCCCTCGACGACGTCGAGTTCGAATTCGAGGCCCTTGGCTTCCTCGACGGTGATCACGCCTTCCTTGCCGACCTTTTCCATCGCTTCGGCGATCTTCTCACCGACGACCTTGTCGCCGTTTGCCGAGATGATGCCGACCTGAGCGATTTCCTTGGTGCCCGACACGGGCTTCGACCGCGACTTGATGTCGGTGATGACGACTTCGACCGCCTGGTCGATGCCGCGCTTGAGATCCATCGGGTTCATGCCCGCGGCAACCGACTTCATGCCTTCGCGAACGATCGCCTGGGCGAGGACGGTCGCGGTGGTCGTGCCGTCACCGGCATTGTCATTGGTCTTCGAGGCCACTTCGCGCAGCATCTGCGCGCCCATGTTCTCATACTTGTCCTTGAGCTCGATCTCCTTGGCGACGGTGACGCCGTCCTTGGTGATGCGCGGTGCGCCGAAGCTCTTGTCGATCACGACGTTGCGGCCCTTCGGCCCCAGCGTGACCTTGACGGCATCGGCGAGGATGTCGACGCCACGCAGGATGCGCTCCCGCGCGTCGCGACCGAATTTTACGTCCTTGGCTGCCATGGTGGCTACCCTTTCGAATAGAGTGAAGTTGACGAAGTTTACACGGAATCAGCTGTTCGCCGGGAGCGGTCCGCCCCCGATCCGAGTCAGCCCTCGACG
>ENA-ORXF01001454-ORXF01001454.1-marine-metagenome-genome-assembly--contig:-NODE-1454-length-15307-cov-8.955745_pt1 | contig 15307 bp, 5 predicted proteins | sample MGYA00237864_ERZ511476 | MGnify/ENA primary metagenome ERZ511476 (study PRJEB26306, sample SAMN06343908) | marine metagenome | isolation source: coastal waters | place: Atlantic Ocean: West Antarctic... | reverse complement strand
TTGCTCATACGCAGGTTAAACCGCCAATCGGCAAACTCCATAGAAATACCATCTGTTTCATCGATCACTAATGCATCCGCTTGATAATGGCTGCGCACCCTATCAATTGCTGCAGCAGGGTCTTCAATAGACCGGTTAATTTCCCCTGGTGAAGGGTAAGCCAACATCATGGCACCAACAAGCTCAGAAAGAGGCTTACCGCTGGTACTGATTAATTCCATCACCAGCAGCCAAGGAATCATACCGCTGTCGCAATAAAAGAAATCTCGGAAATAGTGATGAGCGCTCATCTCACCGCCATAAACAGCATCCTCTAAGCGCATTCGCTCTTTGATAAAAGCGTGTCCAGTTTTTGATTGCACAGCACGCCCACCGCTCCTTGCAACCACATCGACTGTATTCCATGTTAACCGGGGATCATGCACGATTTTTGCCCCTGGGTTCTTGGCAAGAAAAGCCTCTGCCAGAAGCCCAACAATATAGTACCCTTCAATAAAATTGCCTTTCTCATCCACCAAAAAACATCGATCAAAATCGCCATCCCACGCAATGCCCATATCTGCGCCATGCTCTAGCACAGCATCAATTGTTGAGGCTCTGTTCTCATGTAATATTGGATTGGGAATACCGTTAGGAAAAGTGCCGTCAGGCTCATTATTTACTTTAACCAAATCAATAGGCAGATTAAGACTGGCAAACTGTGCCTGCATGGCGTCAACAACCGGGCCAGCAGCACCATTACCTGCATTCATCACTAACTTTATGGGCGCAACCGAAGATAAATCTATGTAGCCGCAAAGATGATCAATATAATCATCGAGAATAGACAGCTTTTTATATGCCCCCCGATCAGCAGTATCTACTTCTGGAAAACTATTAGCTTCAGCAAGTGCTTTAATATCGAGTAGCCCAGTATCTGAACTCACTGGGCGCGACCCCTCTCGGATTGGCTTCATGCCGTTGTAGTCAATTGGGTTGTGACTCGCGGTAACCTCGATACCACCACCCGCTTGCAAGTGGGATGTTGCAAAATAAACCTGTTCTGTTCCGACCATACCGATATCAATAACATCACTGCCCGCGTCACGTATGCCCTCACTAAGCGCCATTTTAAGAGACTCACTGGTCAATCTAATATCGCCTCCTAAAACAACGTTTTGCGGCTTTAAAAATTCCGCATAGGCACGGCCAATGCGGTAGGCAATGTCCTCATTTAGCTCTGTGCCCAGCTGGCCTCTAATGTCGTAAGCCTTAAAACAGGTTAGTTTTTCCATAAATTTTTCTGTCGACCTTATTGTTGAGCGGATCAAACTCCGCTACACCAGTTATTGAAGCTGAGCATTCTATCGTTTTTTTACAGCATGTCTTTAAAAATTAGTAAAATGGCCACACTAGGGGTACTACAAAAATAACCGTTATACCCACCAAAAGACTAAGGCCAATACCCACTTTAAAGTAGTCACCAAAATGGTAGCCGCCCGGACCTTGCACCATTAGATTGGTCTGATACCCCACCGGGCTCAGAAAACTGGCTGAGGCTCCAAACATAATAGCTAACGCAAACGGTAGTAAGCTGGCGCTAAGCTCAGCACTAATCACTTGTGCGATAGGAAACATTAAAACTGCCGCGGCATTGTTAGTGATCAACTCCGTTGCAATAACTGTAGCGATATAGAGTAGTAACAAATTTAAGTACGGATTTTCTCCTCCAACCGACATCAATCCGTGAGCGGCCATTTCTGCCAAACCCGTTTTTTGTAATGCCAAGCCAATTGAAAGCGATGCACCAATAGCCATAAGAACCCGCGCGTCCACACTACGCTGGGCAAAATCTAATGAAATACATCCACACGCACCCAATGCAACCACTAACAGCATGGCAGCGGACATAAGCGGCATCAACCCAGATACTACCGTCATCAAAAACAGACCCAACAGGCCAAGTGTTACTGGCGCCTTGTCAGTATCGGGAATACTTAGATCATCTAAACGACTGAGCAGTAAAAAGTCACGGCTGTAGCGATAGCGACGAACAAAACCACGCGCCGCTTCAATTAATAGAGTATCTCCAGCGCGCAGAGTGATACTACCGACTTTTTGATTGATTCGCTGACCATTGCGCGATACCGACAAAATGACACAATCAAAGCGGGTGCGAAAACTGGAGGCTTTCACCGTCTTGCCTACCATGTTTGATACCGGCGCTACGATCGCTTCTACCAACGCTCTCGAATTGTTGGGAACCTCAAGTTTCAACAGCTCCTTTTCTGCGGTCCGCAGCCCTGGTAGCTGGCGTAATTCAGATACCGCCTCTGGTTGTCCAACAAATACTAAAACGTCATTATCTTTAAGGATTTCCTCAGGCCCAACTGCCGGAATGGTGCGTCCTTCAGATTGAATTTCAGCCAAAAAACTGTACTGCAAATGACGTAATCCTGCATCAGCAATAGTCTTTCCAGACATTACTCCGCCAACATCTACGCGCATACTCACCGCGTACTCACGAATGTCTGTCAGTGGCTTATTAGCACCTTCCTCCACTCTTGAAGGTAGCAGACGATGCCCAATGAGCATAAAGTAAATAACACCAAGACCCACTAGTGGCACACCAATGACGGCGGGACTAAAGAGAGTGAGCACATTGGCCTCAGTAGTACTTTCTAAAAGCCCCACCACTAAAATATTAGTGCTGGTGCCAATTAATGTGCAAACACCACCCAATATTGAGGCGAAACTAAGCGGTATGAGCAATTTTGATATGGACAGGTTATGGCGCCGTGCCCAGTCTTGCAGCATCGGGATGAAAATTGCCACCACAGGCGTATTGCTAATAATCGAACTTATAAAAGCCACAGGTAACATAATACGTGGCATTGCCCGACTCACCGAACTGCTACCGCCAAGCCATTTCATCACCCACCAATGCAGTGCCCCACTCTCCTTAATTGCTGCAGAGACAATATAAAAGCAGGCAATAATATAGATCGCTGGATTAGCGAACCCCTGCAGCGCTTCAAAGGGGGTAAGCACGCCAGTCACTAGAAGCGTGACCATGGACACTGCCAATGCTATATCCACTGCTAATCTGCCACTGAGCACAGCAACAAAGAAAACGGCGATGACAAGAAGGGTGATAATTGCTTCTACACTCATGACGTCGATAATACCTTTTGGTTTTCAAGCGTGTAGTGTAACCGCAATAGCACTGATATAAAAAACGGCCGCTATAGCGACCGTTAGAGTATAAGCAAGTGAGGCGCTTACTCAACCATAATAGCGTCCTTGTTCACCTCAAAGGTAAATTCACCAATCCCTTTAACCGCCATGATAGATGCAGGGCTTGTAAAAAATCCCTTATCATTTCTGTAAGTCACAATCGCCTGCGCAGTTTTAATGCCGATACCCTTTAGTGATTCAGCCATCTCCTCAGCACTCGCCGTGTTAATATTAACAACCAATGGCTTCAATAGCATAGCGTTGGATAAAGACTTATCTGTCGCTTCATCAGCAAAGGCTGTGTTGCCAGCTATGGTAACTAGCCCAGTAAGTAATAAAATAAATAAATAAATTTGAATTTTCATCGTAAAGTCCTTTTAAGATATATATGAAGTTAGGCAATGCCACAACAATCAAAGCCTATACCTATTAAGTGCTTTGACTATTTACCGCTCTTGATGACATCAACCCTTTAACTATTGACTAAAAAATTCTAGTTTGACCAAGACCAGTTCACACTTTTGACTGTTTTTGTTTCAATTGACAAAATTATGGGCCCTGACTATAGTGCGCGCCGCAGATTGAGCTAGTAAAACTTCATCTACCTAGCTCATTGACCAACATTATTAAAAGTAATAGCAAGAGAGCAAGAGACACTTAAATTAGACGTCTCTGCAATTTGTTTTAATTAAGACCGCTTCAGTAGTTTTATAGAAAGCCCAGGTGGCGAAATTGGTAGACGCGCTAGCTTCAGGTGCTAGTACTCGCAAGGGTGTGGAGGTTCAAGTCCTCTCCTGGGCACCAACCTTATTTATCCTTACTGCTCTATTTTTGCGCAAAGACTGTTACTCGCATTATTAGCCATTCGGTAATAAAAACTTATATACTAAAGGTCTATTGCGAACGGTCGTGGAGTTTCTGTGTATTTTAAGCGAAAACAATCCTGGTTATGCTTTTGCGCGATTTTAGGCAGCTCTTCCGCCCAAGCTGATCTAGATTTCCTTAATATTCAATTGCTAGATGCTAGCGATGAAATTGTCATCGCAGCAGAGTATTCCTACTTTGATATTTCTCTAGATCTTTTTGACTTTGCATCGAAGGTGAACAGCGCATCAACACCTGAACAATCCACTGCAAGTCAGTTAAGTGTGCTATACCCCGCAACTGAAAAACTGAAGCTTGGTTATGAGTATAAGGACTCCTCCGCTACTATTTCTCGCACTGTCGAGCCGTTTGAGACAAATACAACCGGTGATGAACACAGTCTACTGATTAACTATAAACTCGGATCTTTTAAAGAAATTCCTGTTTATATCAATTTCACAACGTCTTTAACCCAACAGGATACTCTGGAGATTGATTGTTATTCTCAGTCTGGAGTTGTTCTAGGTGGTACCTGTGAGGGCGCTGATATTCGACTTTTAGATGGGCAAGCTTATTTTAATGAGGGTAGGTCTATTTTTTATCCAGCCATGACCGTTGATGGACGAGCGCAGTCTTATCGGCTAGGCATAGAAATTAGGGGGGAGCTCTTTGATCGACTCCCGTTTTATCAAAAAATCGAACTGCAAAACACACGTGTTGATCTGTCATACAGCTCAAAGTTACTGGAGATAGAGGATCCGCTGTTACTAAACGCGTCTTATGGCGGCATTCAAATTGGCGAGGCTATAGAAAGTCTTTCCGCCCAACTTCCCCAGCAAACACCTTGGATAGAACGTGCGTTGATTATGGAATTTGGTAGTAAAGTCCAAGTCACAACAAGTCTCTCAGCTAGCATGGCCATCAAACATTATCGCATCGACAGAACAGACTATGAGTATGGTGACAATGAAGTCCACTACAATAATAATACAGCACTAAATCTCGCACTATGGTTTGATCCCGGCAATGATTTAATATTTTACGTCAGAGGCCAGCTATCTCATCACAACTTGCTGGGCATGGATCCTCTTGCCTACAACCGCAAAACTAGCAAATTTTTCGCACAACCACATGGTGAGATATCGATAGGCATGGGCTACGCTTTTTAAAGACCAGGACATAAAAAAACCTCCCAAAGGAGGTTTTTTTATGTCCTGCTATCAAGCCACTATACCTTAGGGTGATGGGTCAAAAATTACCTCTCCATGAACCACTGCTGTATCACCGCCATTGACAGTTGGCGTAGGCCTTGCTCCCAAGTAGTTATCATTATCGTTGATTCCGTCAGGACTACTATTAAGCCAATTTCCATTGCTTGTATCGAAGGTACCCCAATCCTCAAAACCAAGTACTGTCATCTCTCGTTCGTCAGCCAAATCAGCCACAGTACCATCATAAAAGCTCGTATACCTTCCGCCCAAGTCTCCTACACCAGAAATGGTACCATCAGCCTTGGTCAACCAGACCTCACCCTCGAGCGCCTTCACTTTATACTCAATAGTTTCATCAATACCATCTTTGATCTTGGCACCATCAGCCATAATGAAGCGGCTCAGATAACGATAGGTGCTTTTCCACTCACCTTGTATATGATCACCAAGATCTGCATTTGTTGCAGTGTCATACACAAACCCGGGAATACCCCATAACTCGCCATGCCCATTGAAGTCCAAACGAATACGCTTACCCGCATCTTTTCCAAAGACAGGATTTCCATCAAGTCCAGTGGTCTCTGGAACGGTGTAGTACATCGTCTTTGGCTCAGCGACAATAACTTTTTCACCTATCACTGCGCCAGCTTCAACAGCGTTAGCATAAAAGACGTCATATTGCGGATGCGACTCAACATTAAATGAATACTTTGTGGTTACAGTTCCATCCCATATCTGGTAACGGCAGTAGCGAGTCGTCGTACTCTGACCATAAACGGGGTGAGAATCATAAAGCTGGTCTTTACCATTTTTACGACATTCTAGGTTAGCAAGCTCCGATACTGGTACTAACTCACCTGAGTTGACCCCCCACTCTAGGCTTCGAGTCTCAATCCCGCTCTCTGTAGGATCATCAAAAGAATTTAGAGGATATACTACTTCTCCTAGCAAAGTAGCGGGATCCTCGACTGCGGCGAGAGCTGCTCGCGCTGTAGCACCCTTTGTCAACTCGTTGCCGTTTTTATCGATAAGCTTGCCGCCAACTACAGTGTAAGTGTCCATGTCTTCAAGCTGAAGTCCTTCAGCCCATTCACCTCTTTGCCACTCGGTCGTATAGAGAAAATCAACGTCGTCATTTATTCCAAATGTGAACATAGCTGCATTAGTCGGTGAAGTCTGGTTTCCATCCTGAAACTCGCCACGTACTCTCAGGTCAGTGTTTGTCATTGTTATCTTGCCAACAAACCCCGCACCGTCTTGATCAAAGAAGGTACTAAAATCAGCATCAATTAACTGCTGCAACCTACCGGACCCAACAAATAGGTTAAACAATTTAAATCGGAGGCCCGTCCTTAGCAGAGCAGATTTGTGTATATCAAGCTCTTGCCCTGAATAACCAAACGTACTATTTCGAGGATAAATATAAGAACTCTGTACGGCAGTACTATTGTCACTCGACAACAAGGTATAGGTTATTGGCGTTCCTGCACTAATGCCGATACTAAACTCACTGCCATTTGATGACCAATTCAGGTCAGCCGCAGCGGAAACTGCACGCTCACCAGAATCAGCTGAGTCATTATTACCTTGGAAGAGCGACACAATCATTCTCATTGTTCCGGAAGCACCAGCAGCCGGTATGGATTTCAAGTCAATACTGACTGATGGGACCGTAGAGAGCAGCCGGTCGACTTCCGCGGCATCAGCGGTCTTATTATTAACGTTCAGTAAACTTTGGATGTTACCCTTACTAAATCCATCCCAAGAACGATATTCTATGCCACTCGAACTCCAACCCGAAAAATGGCCTCGTGAATATAAGGGTAGGCTACGGTCACCAGAAACGTAGTCAGTGATTGCAATGCCGCCTTCTCCAAGAATCAGTTGGTTGTCAGTATTCGTGGTAACACTTGAAGAAAAACCATCAGACGCTTCGTTGAAAGACTGGAACGGATTGTAAACTTCAGTTTTTGTAATAGCAGTTTGTAATCTTTCACTAGTCTGTGAATAAGGAGATGTAACCGGGTCAGTTTTTGATCGATTTTCATCAACCGCTTGGGTAAATGCGACCTCAAGTTTAGCTCCATCAATACATCTATCCATGCAATACAACGTCTCAGTTATATCGGAGACGCTAATGATTTTACTTGACTCGGTCCTAATGCCTGCTTCGCGAGTAGCCGAAGTCGGGCTAGTCATGGCGGTATCGTTTATTTCATACCACTGACCAGTATCGTGTGACCAAACACCTAAGCTTCTAATCTCTTTATGATACCAGTCTTCCTCAACCCTATTGTTATCTGCATCGACACTGACGCCCCACTCCTTAAACATACTCGCTTGCCACTCAGCAACTGTAAACTTAATCGGTAGTCGGCCAAGGTCTACTTCAGTATAAGGATCGTGCGTAAAAGCCTTAGTGAAAGTGAACGTTTGCGTATCCTTATTGAACGATCCTTCAAGCTCCTGATACGTTAAGTTCTGCTTCCATAAAGCTGTATACTGAGTTTTCCACCATTCGTCATCAATCCACATATTTAGTGAAATACGGTTGATATCATTTAAGGCGACATAGGAGGTACTGCGCTTTTCCATCCTGATGTCGGTGCTTTTAAGCTTATAGGTTTGTTTATCGCCTTCTGTTTCCTCGCGATAACCTTCTTTTTCAAACACGGTATCTTCAGTGACTAGACTCCGCGTACGCTGATCCAAATGTGTACCCCAGTATCCCGCCCAAGCATAAGCTTCAGTCGTCTGCTCAATGTTAGTACCTTCTATAGTCTCAGTAACCTGAGCAACCATAGAGAACGGCGGATTACCTACCGACAAACGCGTGCCATCTAAATTATAAACTCCGTAGCGATGAACGTTACGCTGCACTTTGTTCTCATCAAGAGTGAAACATTCTTCACCCACAACCAACTCTGATTTTCCATAATTAGCAAGATCATCAAGACCACTAGCTACGTTATAAATCTGGATAAGTTGATCTGCACCAGCTGCTTCATAAAGAATATTTGCCTGATTATTGATGGCATCCCAATCAATCTGAGCATAGATGATATCAGCTTGCGCTTGAAAGTAATCGTTTCCGCCAAGTGCCTCCCATTCCTCCTCGGTATAAGCATTTACTTCGACATATAGGGCCTCAATATCTGCATCGAGCTGGACATAAGCCGCATCATACAAAGCATCGACTTCCTGTTGCGCAGCCTCGTACCGAGCATCTCTTTCCTCATCAGTTCTGCGTTGCTTGCGCTCGGCGGACATTAACCGACGGCAATAACCCTTGTCTGCAGCACTTAAATAGAACTGATAAAAAGCTTCAACCTCGGTGGTCGGATAGTCGTCCCAGCTTAGCCCTAAGTCTTCGGGCGATTGATAATCATTAGCTTCCCAATCCCAAGTATCATAATTAGCGCGCTCACCATAAATGCCAGACTTATCTCCATTAGGGAAAAACTTTGCCGCAATATTATCCTCTCCAGACTGACCCTGTCCTCGGAACTGGAGTAAAGTTCCACTCGCCTTGATATAACCTTGGCCCACAACCTGATTGGCCTGTTGCCGGTTGTTGTCCTCATCTACCTGCGTCCCATCTATGTGAGTCGAGTAAATCATCTCAAACTCTCCATTTGGCGCTGTGTCGGTTATCTCACCGGACTGCTCCACCAATGCAAAAGTTTCTGTATTCCATTTATCCGCCCAATCATCAGTTTTTTTGCCCGCCGTCTTCAACCAAATTGACGCCTCAGACGGGGATACTAGATCTGGACGCCTTACGCTAACTACAGATGTTTGAGCTGTCTTTGCGTCAACCGTTCCTGTTGCAGTGGTAGCCGATGCCGCAGAGGCTGATTGAGAAGACCCTTTTGTAGCTTTGCTACTTTCGCCTGACGCATCAACCGCAGTCGTAGAGCAGTCTTCCTCATAAACAGTCGCCAAATAAGGTCCGTCATTGACTAGTTTGTCAGTACGCATCGCTGAAATTGAACAGATAATCTTATTTACGTCCAAAAGCGCCGCATTAATAGATTGCCCATCGACGTGGAAGTGCTGATTATCCGTCTCAAATTGAGCAGCAGATACCTGCGTCGACAACATTAAGACAACTGCTGAGATCATTATTTTTGAAAATTTCATAGTATTACTCCACAGTCTCAATGACGGTAATTGCGGTTGGTAGCGTATAGCCTTCGCGGACACTACTAAGGTTTAAAACAGTAACAACAGCAGTTTTAGTTCGTTTATTACCTCCAGCATCTACTGCTGTAAAAGTTACTGTCGTTGATCCAAGAGGGAACGTTGCCGGCGCGTCAGTCGTGACGGTTACTACTCCATCTATTTCATCATTTGCGGTTGCCGCGCTTAAAAATGCTGCAATAGCTGCTTGGGTAGCAGAAACACCCAAACCATCAGTAGAATCAACTGAAATGCTATCTGGTATGTCGAGGTTCGGCCTACCATCATCAAACACACCAATTGTGAAGGTAAAGGTAGCAACATTACCTGCAGCATCTGTTGCGGTAGCTGTGAAAACATTTATTCCTATAGGAAGCAAACCACTCGAAGGAAAACCCGTCACGGCAATCGATCCATCAACAGCATCAATAGCCGAAAATAAACCAGTGACATAGCTGATATTATCATCTGTCAGCATATAACCAGATGCACTTGTAGCAGAAGCATAAAAATCCGAGTCCACGTCATCAAAGGTAATAACAGGTGCAATCGTATCAGACACGGTTACTGTTCTGGTCACGACATTCGAGACATTGCCAGCGCCATCGGTGGCAGTGTACGTTAGCGTATAGGTACCTGCTGTTGCCGTATCCACGGTCCCGGTTGTCACAACTGTCATACCCAAATCATCAACTGTGTCTGACGACGTTACGCCTGGATCGGTATAAGGCGTACCTTGCTCATGGGCGACCGAGCTAGATCCGGTCAGGCTAATAACTGGGGCCGTAGTATCAGATACGATTACTGTCCTACTCACCGCTACCGCTGAATTACCCGCACTATCACTGGCGGTGTACGTTAGAATATAAGATCCTGCTATTGTTGAATCCACGACACCTGAAACAGTCACGGTCAAAGTACCTTCAACTGTGTCTGTCGCGGTCGCACCGGCGTCAGTATAGGAAGTGCCTTGTTCGTGGTTGACTACAGCGGCGCCATTTAAGGTGATTACAGGCGGAACATCCTCATCAACATTGTTACCAACTCCGTCACCGTCGGTATCTGTTGTCTCGGTTTCATCATTAGGGAAGTCATCTTCGGTATCCACAACCCCATCACCATCATTATCATTATCAAGAATGTCCGAAATACCATCGCCATCTTGGTCTGGTGCATCCGCAGGAATAGTCGCATCTGCAAGTAAGGTAGCCAGTCCTGTCTGCTCAGTGTAGGAAGACGTGTCAATATCACCTGACGCCAAAGAACCTAAAGATCCTTGCATATCAACTTGTACTGCAAGAGCAACTTCACCGGCTAACACAGAGGTTGGATCGATAGTAGCGTCGGCCACTACGGTGTTAACCGCAGCGACACTTTGCGCAACAGCCGTCAAAAGAGTCGTATCTGTGTACACTCCAGGTGCTGTTTCATTGAGTGACGCTTCGACTATTGTTTGTATTGAGTCGGTAGAGCTGAGGCTAAAGTTAGCCTGTTCTTGCGACGCCTTGGCAATCTTTGCTGCAACAACTTGGGCTTGCTCAATCACTGTTTTAGTGACATTGTCGGCAGTCAAAGCGCTAACGCCCTGAAGGACTACTGCGATCTGCTGACTCGCGCGCTGCTCCGCCTGTGATGCAGCATCACCAGACTGTGCAGCTGCCCAGCCGTCTGATGTCAATAAAGATGCAGGTGTGCTTTCAAGGCCTATGGCTGTTAAAAATGCTAGCTTTTGGGTATCGTCAGGTAAGCCGACTAGTACCGTGGTTAATGGGGTCACCGCAACGACATCTGCGGACGTTGATATCTCAGAAATTAGGGTCAAGCTCTCAAGCTCTACACCCGTTTGAGTATCTGTTCCGCCTATCGCGATAACTGCGGTTCCAGTTATGCCTTGCGGAGTTTCAGCAAAAGAAAAATAGCCATTACCATCGGTTGTTCCCATTGGCTCGTCAGAGCCTTGAACGCCATCGCCATTGATATCGACAAAGACAACCGATCCAGAAACAGGACCGTCCACTACTCGACCTTCCGTAGCATTGGCCACGGTTATCGAAATAGCATATGAGGTCTCGTTAGCGCCATCTGATGCAACGATATTGACGTCGTATACATTATCAGCATTGATATCAGCGGCGGCCTCGAAGTCTGGAATCTGAGAAAAGGTTAGATTGCCATCTGAGGAAAGTGCCATTAGCCCGGCGTCATCACCTGACAGCGAAGTCGTTATAGAGTCATTCTCAGGATCTGAAAAACTATAGGTTTCGGACAACTGTAAACCTTCCAGTAGGTCGACCGCTTGACTACCCCCAACCACTGGCGCTAAGTTTGCAACCGGCGGCACGGGCCCGGGAGCTGGACTACCACCACCGCCGCCACAAGATGTAAGCACCAAACAGAACAGGGGCACCAGCCCAAGAGTTTTTATAGCATTCATTGTTCAATCCTCAAAAATATGTTCAATTTAGGACTCTTCGACAAAAAGATATCTATGCTCCAGAGAACCAATAATCTTTATTCTTAACTTGACCCCCAAAATAACCACCTTCCCTTAAAATGGGTGGCTATTGATGACTAATAAGGTCATTCATAAAAATTACCCGATTTCTAATATATATGAATTTATATATCATTATTGCATAGACAAGGTTTTACGATAATTGGAGGTTAGATTAAATAAACATGAAGTAATGGAATGATGGAGTGATGGAGTGGTGGGGTATCTTTAGCGATAATCTCTTAGTGCTAGATCCTTTAATTTATGTCCGCAAAACTAGTAGATGTTTCTTTTAGCGCAGAGGCCCAATTTCTTTAAGAACGATGCTTAAGTTTTAGACGCACGGCCAAAAACATTTAGATAAGTGGGTATGACGTTTAAGTTTTGATCGCATAGTAAAAAGCCCCCTTAGCGGAGGCTTTTTATTTAACAACACGACTAAGTTATCCGCCGCCTGGTGTAAATACGACCTCTCCATGAACAACCGAGGGTTTACCTTCATTAATAAATCCACTTGTCGGAGCTGGGCCAATATAAGAAGCATTATCAGATCGACCGATATATGGAATATCATTGGTCAAATTATTTTTATCTCCCGAGTATAAGGATGTATAACGACCTCGAACATCGTCAACCCCCGAAACACTTCCGTCCGCTTTAGTAAGCCACTCCTCGCCATCAAGTGCCTTTACTTTATATGATGCAGAGGCATCTAAAGGATCAGTCAATAAAGCTCCATCTGGAAGAGTAAATCTATTTAGATAACGATAGGTTTCCTTCCAATCATCAACAAATTCTCCTTTATCCTCGCCAGTTGCAGTGTCATAAACAAATCCTGGGATACCCCGAAGCTCACCATGGCCCTGATACTCCAAACGAATCTGCTTGCCGTGGTCATCCCCAAACACATAGTCTCCATTACTATCTAACGTCTCTGGCACTGAGTAGTAGAGAACTTTAGGCTGCTCGATGACAACTTTTTGCTGCGTAGATGCTAATACTATTGAGTAGCTAGGATCTGTTTCCAATGAAATAGTGTAAGTAGTAGCTACGCTATTCTCCCATATCATAAACTCGCAGTATCTGGTCACATCGGAGCTCTCTCCATGGATCGGATGCCACTCATAGTTCTGATCCTTGCCATACTTGGGGCATTCCATTTTAGAAAGATCCGACGCACCAACTAATTGACCCGTGCGAACACCCCAGTTAATAGGATTACTGTCACCATAAGTATTCGGATACTTCACGTTTTCTAAAAGCGCATAAGGATCCCCTGCCGCAGACAGCGCGTTTGATGCTGTTGCTCCTTTGGTAAGTTCTTTATTATTTCCGTCCACTATTTTCCCCGACTGCAAGGAATAGGTATATATTTCAGAGGCGATAACCCCTTGCCAATCTGACCCTGCAGGATACTCTTCAGTATAAGACAGCCTGCTATCATCTCTGGCATGAAACCAAAAAATCATATCTTGAAATGATGCATCTCCCTCAGGCCGGGGGCCCTCCACAGTAAGAGAGGTATTAGAAATACCTATCGACGCTACATACTCTTTATCAGTTTCAAAGAAGCCATTAATTCCTGCGCTACTAAAGCTACTAATACCCGAATGACCCGTAAATAACTGAAAGAAATCCCAGCTAAGACCAGATTGACCAGAAACAGACCCCGTCTGCACGGCACCGCCAGCATAAGCGAACTGAGCAGCTGAACCCTTAGTCCAACTCCCCTGCACCGCCGTTCCGCCAGTAGGAAGGTAGGTCAGGTCAATCTGTGCTCCACCGGGAATAGTAATAATGAACTGTGATCCATCAGATACATAATTAACGGTAGTTTCTGCCTGAAGCGCTCGCTCACTTGATTGGCGTATAGTCGGGTCTCCGGCACTTCCATCCACTTCTAAAACTCTTACCTTTATCTTCATCGATCCTGATGTTCCTGGCGGAGGAATCGATCTAATATTCAGATTAAAAACGGGCACTTTTCCTGCATTAGAAGAGTCTCCTGACAGAAGCTTATTTAAGTTTGTTTTACTAAGGCCATCCGCTGCTAAAAAATAATTAGCGGTACAACCAGCATTATCAACACAGGCTTGAAGACCAGCGAAATCTATAGGATTGTGAGTTTGAACATCTGTGGACCCATTTACAAAGTCAGTAACAGCTGCGCCAGTGCCTTCTCCTAGCTTTAGCCCATTTGACTCTAGCGCATTATTAGTCAGCCAAAAATTATCAGTAGCCTCACTCATACTCTCACGAGGTGAGAGCGCCCGAGTAATAGTAACGGCCTCTTCAAGGCCTCCACCAACGTTAGCAAACGGAGAGGAAACTGTTGTCGCTCCCCCTGCCACCGCTTGAGTAAAGGTCGCTTGGACCTTATCACCATCTAAACACTCACGAAAGCAATAAAGAGTCTCAGTTAAATCACTCGCACTAATTGTGGAAGAGGTTTCTGTGCGCACACCTGCAGCTTTTGTTGCAGACGAGGGCTGCCCCATTGTCTCGGCAGAAATCTCATACCATTGATTTGTGTCTGTCGACCAAACTCCTAAATTTCTTTGCTCTACAAAATACCAGTCGTCACTCGCAGTGCCATGTGCGATGACCATCTTGGTAGTCCAGTCAGTTAGTGTGAAACTGATTGGTGTAGACAATGTAGTCTCAGAGTACCCACCCGTAAACGTGATACCTTTGGTGAGTGTAAACGTACCCGTATCTTTATTAAATTTACCCTCATATTCATCATATGATGGGGCTCCACCCAATAAATTGGTATATTGCGTTTTCCAGTCAGTATCGTAGTTAGCATCACCGGCGTACCATCGAAGCGTCAATCCACTAATATCATTTAATGCGATATAAGTTGTTTCTCGTTTCTCGATACGAAGATCACTTGGCCTCAGGTTATAAGGTTCTGTTGAGCTACTATCATCATTACTTTCTTTGTAAAAAGGTGTCGAACTATTAAGAAATGGTCGTCCCTCTTGCTCGACCCACACGCCCCAATAATCTGCCCAGGCATGCACTCGTAACGGATCTCCATTACCATCAGTTACATCAGCAAATAATGGAAATGCGCCTGCGGTGGTAGGTAATCTCTTTCCATCATCAGAGCCCCCATTAACATATGTTCCATAGCGGTGAACGTTTCGCTGTACCTTAGCTCTATCGACTGTAAAACAACTCTCATCCAAACTTAGATTTGTATAAGAATGACTGGCAAGCTCATCCTTTATCTCAGTAATAGTATAAGCATCCTGTATTGTATTGCCCACATAGGATCCATCATCATTAAGGTTAACAACCCACAACTCTACAGAGGAAATTCTTTGGCAAAAGG
>ENA-ORXF01001453-ORXF01001453.1-marine-metagenome-genome-assembly--contig:-NODE-1453-length-15309-cov-21.578782_pt1 | contig 15309 bp, 12 predicted proteins | sample MGYA00237864_ERZ511476 | MGnify/ENA primary metagenome ERZ511476 (study PRJEB26306, sample SAMN06343908) | marine metagenome | isolation source: coastal waters | place: Atlantic Ocean: West Antarctic... | reverse complement strand
TTAGAGTTCTTATATAGTCCTTTATTTTCAAGATCATGTTTTGCTATACATATGGTGAACATAGCATCCATGATGCCTTCTGGCACTTCAGCCCCGGTTGAATCTAATATTCCTGGATTTGTCATTAAGTGGCCTACATTCCTCACTAGCATTAAACTTCTTCCAGGCAATGTTATATCTGAGCCATCTTTAGCTTTATATGCTCTATCTGGATTTAGTTCTCTGGTCATTTGCGAGCCATTCTTATTAAACGATTCTTGTAAATTTCCTTTCATAAGACCAAGCCAATTTCTATAAACAATTGTTTTATCTTCTCCATCAACTGCTGCAACTGAATCTTCGGCATCTTGAATGGTTGTAATTGCAGATTCCATGAGAATATCTTTAATACCAGCAATATCAGTACTACCAACTGAATCGGTATTATCTATCTGAATTTCAAAATGGAGATTATTATTTGTAAATAGAAGGCCATAGGTTCCCTCTCCATTATCAACGTAGCCTAGATACTGGCTTGGATTTTTTAAACCAACTTTATCTCCCTCAAGCAATGTCGCAGATATCTCTCCATCAATAAACTCAAATGCTGAAACATTTGCAAAGCTTCCATGCTCTAAAGGAATAGTCTCATCAAGAAAGTTTTTTGCAAAAGCAATAACCTTATCTCCTCTAATAGGGTTATATCCTCCTTCTCTTTTAGCTCCATCTTCATCGCTAATTACGTCAGTTCCATATAAGGCATCATACAAACTTCCCCATCTTGCATTAGCAGCATTTAAAGCAAACCTAGCATTCATTACAGGCACTACTAGTTGAGGTCCTGCTATCGTTTTTATTTCAGGATCTACATTTGATGTGGTTATAGTGAAATCTCCACTTCTTGGAGCTATGTAACCTATTTTTTCTAAAAAGGATTTATATTCACCGTGATCGTGCTCATCATTTATTCTCTTGATATGCCATTCATCAATAAGGGTTTGTATATCCTCTCTTTTCTTTAAAAGAGCTCTATTTCTTGGAGAAAACTCATCAACTATCTTTTCAAAAGATGACCAAAAATGTTCAGATGTTATATTAAGTCCTGTTAAAACCTCTTGTTCTAAAAATATTTTTAAATCTTCAGATATTTTTAGGTTATGCGTTGAGGAATCATTATTAGTATTGGAATTAAATATTGAGGCGATTTTGTTAAATATATTCATGTGCAGAATTATATCAACTTCAATTAAATAACCAAGTCACAATCAGACAACTACTTTAGTTATTTACGCATTTAGAGGTTTTTTTTCTGCTGATTGATACATCAAGTTCTTGAGAATTATTTTCAATAATATCTTCAAAAGAGCAAGATGGATCTTGGAAATTTAAATTATTAAATTTAGTTATTTCTAATAGTGTATATTCTGCTTCAAAGGTTTGTAATTTTCTTATTTCTGAATCAATGTAATTTTTATCAACAATACCATTTATTTTTAAAGAGTTTAATTGTTCAATTCTATAATCTTTGTATTCTTTAAAGCTTTGAAAATTCTTAGAGGCTTTATGCTCAAAATTACTAGATACTTTAAAAAAAGCACTAGAATAAGTTGAAAAAACAATAATAAGTAGTGGTATAGCTATTCTGTATTTATTCATTTATTTCCCCTCTGAATGGTGAGATATTGCTTGGATCAGGAGCGGATGAAGTCGCTACATAGGAATTGACCAACTGCGACTTACAAAGATCAAAAATATTTGTACTCGAGAGACCGCCGGTTGTAATATTTTCACCAGTAGTTTCGCCGTCAATTGGATTGCAAGATATCGATACATTATTGTATCCAGAAAAAAATGCTTGTGCTTGTCCTTCTCTCCCCTCTGGGGTTCTAATAAAATATGCAATAAGAGTCCCTCCTCCTCCACCCGAGTAAAAGTCGCTATTAGAAATCATAGCAAGAAAAGAAGTCATTTGATTTGAGCCTATTTGTTGAAATACATTAATATATTCTGAAGGAATTTGTTCTGGCGGAGTGTTGGTATCAGTATATTCATCATAATTAATACCTCTGTTTGGCAAGGGTTGAAATATTACTGGTTCACCTAAAAAAGAATCGTATCTTATGTATATAAAATCAAAAGTGCCATCTTCATGATAATTAGAAACAAGCACACTCTTGGCATTTGAATTAGTATAAGTATAGCAATCAAAATCATCAGCATTAAAGTTACCCAATGCAGCGCCATCTCGAAATAAATTATTAGTTACCTTATTGGATCCCGTGGTTGTTAGGCCAATTCTTTCATATCTATAACATTTGTTGGTATCTGAATAAATATCTAAGTACTGTTCCCATTTCTCTGTACCTCTTGAGGTATTTTTGTGTAATATATCGTAAATAGTAGGATTTGAAGAGTTTAAAATACCTGTAAAAGTAGTATTAACCTTGCATTGTGATGTGAAATTTATAAGACAATCTAAATCGGACTGAATGATATCTCCTCCAGAAGAGATAAAAGGTATAGTTCGTATGAATAAAGTATTGTCGTAAGTACCAGCATAGTCATTCCACGTTCCCAAAAAGTTTATATACGCTGGAAGAGCTATCGAAGAGATGCTTTGAGCAACAGGTGATAAATCAGTGGATGGGTTTGGGTAAGTGTCTTTATTTAAAAAAACTCTAAGAGCAGAATTGTCTAAAAATCCATTTGAGACCATAGTCACATTTGAGTTACTTGCAGAGAGTATGTCATTTAATTCTTTTGTTATTTGATTCTTTATAGTGTTTAGTGAGGATGCAAATGCAGAAATATCTTGAGATCTCTGACCAGTAATCTCGCTTCCAGCAGGAGGAATAGATGGATCTGCAGCTATTTGTGCATAAGTATGATTATCAAAAATTTCCATCCTTTTAATTGAGTTATTCATCGAACGCTGAGTTAATTTCTGACTATAGGTCTCTAGTATTGAACAGTCATTATTGTCATTCTCTCTCCGTGACGTATCAATATAATATGATGAATTATTCAAATATCTCCTATATAGGCTAGTAAATTCATTAATTACTACATTATTTCCTTGAGAATTATTCAAACTAATAATCGAAGGATTTTCGGATGAAATCGGAAAATTTTTAAGACAACTTGACTTGGATTGATTAGAGGTTGAAATATTAAAAGATCCATTGGTGCTGGGTGAAACTGAAATTTCATAAGAATCTTTAAATCCATTCATGTTCTCATCTACATATATAGAGTCTGGAATCGGTGTTGATGTATAGATATTACCAGAAGCAATGCTATATGAAGGAGCTACCGGTGCAGGTTCTGATGCGCCGCCACCGCCACCGCCACCGCAAGAAGCCAGAAAAATTAATGAACTTACAGTGAGAAAAGTATTTTTTATCATGTCTTTTTATAACACATTATGTATTAATAGTTGAAAACTTATTCCAAAAAAAAGACTAAATTTTATTTGTCACATCATAGTTCCATATATATGAAAGCCTATAAGAAACTATAGAGGTATATTTCATAAGTATATTTCTGCAAAAAATGATGAAAGGATTTGAGATATGATTTAGTTGACCTTGAACATTAGACATCTTTATAATTTTATTTATTCTTTCATATCTTAATCGCTGATAAGCTAATTGAATTTGTTTAAAGTCATAGGCAAATTTTGATGCTAGCATTCCAAAAATATATGCATCTTCTAATGCTAAGCACCCGCCCTGTCCAATAAATGGGACTATAGGGTGAGCCGCATCACCTAGAAAGGTAATATTATTAGCATATAAATATTTAGGCAGAGGTCTTGTGTATACACCCCATTTAAATAAATTATTATTTTGTCTTAATGGAGAAATAATACTTTTAACCTGAGAAGGTAGGTCAGAAACCATATCATCATAGGAGCCCTGAACCATCCATGATTCTTCGTGGGCTTTGTTTGTTTTTATCGCTGCCACAAAACTAGTTCTATTTTCACTTATTGGATAAGTAACTATATGAAAATTAGGCCCTAAATGTGTTTCAATATTTTCCTGCTTTCCTTCTATGATTCCCCTCCATGCTGCATAGCCACTATATATAACATCTCCGCTAGAAGGTAGAGACTGTTTTCTACAAAGTGATTTAATGCCATCACAGGCTGCTATATGGAGAACTTTGAAGGATGATTTATTGGAGAAGCAAATGTTTAAGTTATCTAAGTCTATATCTGACAGCTGATGATCAAAAAGAATTTCTCCATCCAATGAAAGATATTTTTCTAATAAAATTTTATTGAGCTTTTGGCGTGATGTTGTAACTACATCTATAGGAAAAGAGGTGATTTTTTTTCCATTTGAGAACAATAAGGCATTTGATGGTTTTCCTGATTCTTCTCTAAGCTGTTTGTCTATATCTAAATAACTCAGAACCTTTAGACCATTTAGAGAGATTGAGATGCCTGCTCCGTACTCACTTACACCTGAAGATTTTTCAAAAATTATACAAGATATGCCAGCTTTTTTAAGAGTGCAGCCCAGTGCCAAACCTGAAATTCCAGCCCCAATAATTGCAATATGACCTGAGTAATCATTCATAAAATAATTATGCACTATGAACACAAAAAAAGGAGGCACTAGGCCTCCTTTTTAATTTTTTAATAAAAATTTATTACTTAGGCGCTCTCATCGATTGGCCTACATATGATCTTGCATTTCCACATGAAAAACCTTTTAAGTTTGTGCTCGCCTCTGATCCATTGATTTTAGTATAAAAAAGTTCTGCATTTGTTCCTCTTTCTGAGATAGATGAAGAGTACATAAGTCTAATGAAATCAACACCTTCAGGTAATTCAGCGCCTGTATCTGGAACAATTAATTTTCTTCCAAGAGTATCACCTTGCGATTGAGCAAATGCTGAAAAATCTTTATACATGTCATACACCTGTCTCATGTTAAAGTCTTCTTCAAGTGAACAGTCTGCGTATGTTGCATACATAAGATTACCAGCTGCTGTGGTTGTTGGCTCAGATATTGTCCACTGCCATGTGTCTATTTGCTGGCTGTTAACAACTGGCAAAGACTTAAATAAAGCCGGTGCTCCGCTTGTCATCCATTCCTGAAGACCTTTAAATTGTTCTGCAGGTCCAGGTGATGTAGTTACCCACATGACATCATGAGATGAAAGGTCTGAATGGAAGTAGGGAGTTAATATAGCTACTGACATACTATCGAAAGTAGTGCCTTTCGTATCAGCCCATTTTGCAAATTTTCCATACCAGGCTGCAAGATCCTCTAAATCTTTTCCTTTTTTATATGAACCTATAAAGTATTCAGCTTTATTAGCTTCTACTTCATATTTATACTCAACATCATCTTGAGCAATAACGTTAAAACTAAATAGCATGACTAGACTTAAAAAAATTCTCATAACTCTCCCCTTATAATTAATAATGAAGTCTTAATCTTATTAGAAATAGTAACTGAGAGCAAATAAGTCTTTTTTAAAGACTTATTTGAGATTTAAGCTTAAAAAATTAGTTTATTTTTCCGTCAATATCAAATTGAGAAACAAAATTCCAAACCTCTTCTGTTGCACTAATTCCATAATTATTTTTATATGGCCATGTATGAGCCATGCTACTTATCTTGTAAAGCTCTACACTTACATTGTTCAGGCAATTATTATATTTTTTACTATCAATAGAAAATTCAGGATAGTCTATAACTGTAAGAGTTGGAGTAGGGTCACAGGAATTATAGGTAGACCAATAACTGAGGACGTTATCTATTGACTCCATGTTAAGAGTTGAGTCACCATCAAACTTAACTGTTGTATCTAATGTCCCATGGATTTGAAGAACTGGGGTGGGATGAGATGGACTGCAATCTTCTAAAGTTTCTGCGCTCATAGAGCCCGTTACTGAAGCAATTGCTGCAATCTTTGAGCTGAGATTGCAAGCCAAGTGGTAGCTCATAAATCCACCATTAGACATTCCAGAGGAATATATTCTATTTTGATCTATAGACTCCTTCTTATTAATAAGGCCTATAACTTCATCTATAAAATCAACATCATCTACAGTACTTCCAGCTGTCCAACTGCCAACATTCCAATGATTTCCAGATGTAAAAGTGCCTTGAAAATAAGACCCCTGTGGATATACAACTATAAATTTATTAGTTTCTGCAAGTGGCTCATAGTAAGTATAGTTCTTATGATTTTCAGCAGTACTTCCATAGCCATGAAGGGCAAATAACACAGGCATATTAATTTCACTTGCACCTGACTCAGGCACATAAATAATATACGACCTCTCTAAGGTTTTATGAGTAAGTGTGCACTTTTTAGTATTAGCACCATATTGAACGCAGGATTCAATTATTCCTGTCGATATCGGTGGATTTGGAATTGAAGTAGGGGAATCAGAAGAACCACCGCCCCCGCCACCACAGGATACTAGAGTAAAGATAAGTAGAAAGGATATCTTCTTTAAAAAAATCATAAAAATAGTTTAACTTTTATTAGAAAAAAATACTTATGTAAAAAAGATGGTGCGGTACGCCGGGTTCGAACCGGCGGCCTTCTGATTGGCAACCAGACGCTCTACCAACTGAGCTAGTACCGCTATTGGATGCTAATATACCTCTTAAATATAATGGTTTCAAGATGAAATTGATTTAAGACTTAGGTATTTTAATCTCCTGAATGTCCTTAATAACTCCCAAGGAATTTTTTCGCGAAATAACAATATACTGGGCCTTAATATTCATAGGTATGGCAACTTCAATATTAGCAGAAGAAACCAAACCACCATGAACTTTGCTATCTTCGTATCCTATATGTTGAAAATTTGCATAAAAAGGATTTCCAAGACCTAGGATTATATTTTCTTTTTTATCTTTATCTAAAAATCTTAAAAAATACTCATCAGATTTTTTGGGAAGAGTTAACTTTAGTAAAGTTTTTGATGATGGCCTTGAGGTATAAGTACTTTTAAGGACAATCGATTCAGGAGTTAGATTTAAATTAAATATATTAGCTTCCTGGGTTAGAGAATTGACGAATGGTTTTTCAATAATCTCTCTAGTATCTGAACGCTCATCTGCTTCAATATAATTTAGATTTAAAATAATAAAAATTGTTAGTATTTTTTTCATAGCATTTTGTCCCAGTTAATTCCCCATGAGCCGCCCATTGGACCATCCATGTATCCATAATTATAATCTGATTGGTTTTCAGGATCATACACCCAAACCTCATTGGCTGTATCCCGCCAGTAAAAAGAAGACTGGAATAAACCTTCATAAAAATCCGTGTTATCAATCACATTATCCGGAGCACTTACAAAACCAGTAAGATCAACAACTTTCCATGTATATATTTTTACACTCCTATCAGAAGGTTTGAGGAAGGTAACATTTTTTTTATCCTTCTTAGATACATCCTCTACCCCATCAACATACCACTTTAAGCTCAGCAGAGTGGGATCATAATCAGCTACTACATCGAACTCTATACCTGTTCTATTGCCTGTATCGGCATCTGATGTAAATCCTTTTAAAGCATCATAGCCATCATAGAAACCTTGGTTATGAATAGATCCAATAGCAAACCCTTCTGCATTAACCTTTCCATACTCAAGCCTACCACTTTCCATGATTGTCCAAAGCAGGGGTCTAAAATTAAATTCATCGTAGGTATCATCTTCTTCATAGGAATAATAGTTGCCTTCATGAAGGCCTACTTTATCTGCACAAGCAGGAAATACCCATTCATCATTTACTGACTCAATGACACAGTTGCAATTTGCATCAGTATTATCATCATCGGCAGGATTATCTGAGTCATCATAATAAGTTCCATCATTTCTACTTCTTAAAATACAAACTTTGTAATCCTTTCCAGAAACATTGGTTAAATCATCTATCCAATGCTTCCATTTAACCTGAGCTGGATCAGCCTGTGTTGTTGTATTTACATTATTGTCTTTATATCTAGCCACATCTCTTCCATGCTTTTCAAGGTACTCATCTCCCATTTCTCCATGGGCGTGACCTAGCTCATGCATTACTGTGAAATGTGCTCGTGATCCTATTTCTTGAATATTAGTATTACCCAAATTAACACCTCTGCCTGGTATTTTTGTCAACACTGAAATCAAGTCATTATCTGAAAGAAACTCACTGAAAACTGACGAATCTATGTCAGAAGAACCAATACAATAAACAGTCTCCGCAAAATCATAGCAACCTGTTTTTATAGCAGCAGGAGAGGAGCCATCTGTGGTTACAGGCTCTGCAACAACTATATCAAAAAAGCCTGCAAAGAATGAAGATGCATCAGAATCATTCAGAGCATTTATCGATTTTAGAAGTGTAGACCTGAAAGAATTAATATCTTCTTCGTTTGCTAAAGAATCAGCAACAATAAGCCACTTTGTACCAGCCGTTGATGATGTGTCGCCAATTAGATCATATACATAATAATCTTTTGGACTAGAGGTGCCGTCAAATGGGCCATCATCCGGGTCATCATCTTGGGTGATTGTTACTGTTCTTTTATTTGAAATAAGCCATGTAGTAAAATCATCAAATGCAGAATCAGTTCCATCACTCGCTATCAGTCTAACGTTCAGTAGGCCAGATTTAGTTATACTCGAAAGATCTAATTGAATAGTTCCACTTCCAGCTCCGTTTGAGGTAAAGGTGGATGGAATAACAGTATTAGTCCCAGATTGAGCAGAGAATACTATATCAGCCTCATCATTATCAATATCTCCAAAAGTAACTGCGTAGCTAGGATTGGAGTTAAAAACTAGATTATTCTTATCTAAGTCTAATTTAGAGGCCATTGATATCAAAGGAGCGTCATTTACAGAGTTTACAGTTACCGTGACTGTTCCTGTTTTCGTAACATTCTTTTCTGTAGCTTTTACAGAATAAGAAAACTCATCCTGACCATAAAAGTTTGTAAAAGGAATATACTCAACAGCCCCAGACGACGTAATCGATACGGCACCAGATTCTGGTCGGCTAGTTATAATGAAGGAAAAAGTAACAATCTCATTTGTGGTCGGAGCCAATGATCCATTATAAGTAGTATCTTCATTAGTTGTGATTGTGTCCGGACTTAGGGTAAACACAAAAGGAACACCGCCACCTCCTCCTCCGCCGCCGCAGGAAGAAACAAGTAATAGTATGGATAGATATTTTATGTATTTCATGATTTATTATATCTATTATTAAGCAAAAGAAAATGTATAAAAAAAAAGAGGACTTTAAGTCCTCTTTTTAAATTTTTACAATAAATACTTAGAACTTATATCTAAACCCAGCTCTAAAAATTGAGCCATGATCTTGATATAAAAAAAGCATTTCTTCATATCTTGAATAAAGTCTTACGCCTTCGCCTGTTAGGTTTTGAGCTTCAATAAATACAGATGCATTATCATTTAGTGAGTAAGAAGCGTTGAAGTCCAACTGCCCTCTTTGCTCTATAAATAATGGATTGTACTCACCTTGACCAGCGTAAGTTTCACCTCTTATATTATAAGAAAGCCTAGCAGAAACCATATCATCTTCATAGAACACTGAAAGATTACCTGCATTACCAAAACCAGCTAAAGCAAATTGCTCACCAATTCTAGCAGGATCAACATCAGTATCTCCTCCAACTATTGTTGCGTTAGCAAGAACACCCCAATTTGTTTGTGGGAATAAATGCTGAATTGCAATCTCAACTCCATCAAGTGTTCCAGAGTATTTATTGACTGGCTTAAAGATGCTGAACATATATGCAGGATCGTTAGGACCTGATTTAAATATGGTATTTGTTCCTCCAGGAATAGTTGGCTGAGTTCCTTCGAAGGACCAGTCATAATTCCACCATTGTCCACCGTCATCATGAGCTAATATCCATGCAAAGTTATTAGTTCTTTGCTCAAAACTGCTGCCACAAGACCATGAGAATGTTGCACACATAACATTTGCACCACCTGTAATAGATCCATTGTAGTTAACATAGCTTTCAGATGCAGCAAGTAAAGCTTTAAAGAAATCTGATTGTGCTATGTCTGTAACACCATTAAATGAGCCTGAGGTATTCTGCGAACCATGGTAACCACTTATATCCTTTCTAAAGTAGTTAAATGCAAGGTAGCTTCCTTCAGCATAGTAATATTCATAAGCTAAATCTAGATTAGTAGATTCATATGGTTGAAGTTCTGGGTTTCCCTTAGTTACAGATGTAGGAGAAAGTGTTGAGTAGGCAGATATATCTGAAGTAGTTCTCATTTGCTCTAAGTCTGGTCTTGCATTAGTTTTACTTAAACCAAATCTAAATAACATATCTTCTGCAAACTCAAAACTACCGTTTATATTTGGAAGTAAGTATTCATTATTACTAGCATCTGTAAATCTTTGAGCATCACCGAACATCATTCCAAATACATTACAGCTTGCAGATGGTTCTGCATTTAGACACCAGTTAGTTGCAACAGGAAGTTTTACTGAGCCAGTTGATGCTTGATCAACTTTCTCATACCTTAATCCAACTTCAATATTTAAAGGTTGTCCCCTTGAAGTGGTATGTTCAAAAGTAGCATTTACAAAGAACGATTCAATAGTTTCACTAACTACGTCATCTGAGTCAAAGTCACCTGCACATAGAACACCTCTTGTATCTGATCTAGCCCCGGTACCATAGTCATATAGACCTTTACCTGCTGCATCATCTTTGGTGCCACAAGCCCAAGTTTGAGCCCATCCCTTATTCCACCATTCATTAGAGCCATTATTAAGATGTCCATCATTTTGCATACTATTGATTGCATCTGCGATTGAAACATTAAAGTAATAAAGATTAGAGCCTGATCCTAAATAGTTATTTTTATTTACTTTAGTAAATATAGAATTATTTGTAAGACCATGATTGACCATAGTTGGGTCGCCATCTGCAAGTTTGCCTTGAAGAAGCTTTTCAGCAGCCTTAGCTCTTCTAAATTTCTGAGAAACTTCTGAGTAACCAAACTCAACCTTAGAAAGGGACTCCATTAAAAATCCGTTATTGTTTTCCCATGTACCAAGAATTTGCATTTGATCCATAAAATTAGTTTTTTCCTGATAGTTCATAAAGGCTTCTTTAGGAGCAAGGTCAGCAGCAGTAAGTTCTCTTGCTAGGCCTGTATTTTCATCAGTTGAAGTGTAATTAAGTATTGGTATGTTTCCAGTAAAGTCATAATATGCAGTTCCCATTCTTGCTCCACCAGTATTATCTGGGGATGAACCTGTAGGTCCTCCACCACAACAAAAGTTAGCTGCAGAAGGCCATCTAGCATTAGAGAAGCTTATTGCATTATCTGCACCTGTTCCCTTTTTAGTTGCAGATGAGTCGTGATAGTCAAATGTCACATTTAAGTTATCGTTAACTTGAAAATCAATATTTAAACCAAGGGAGTTATTTCTATTAACATCTCCACCCCAAGTAATATTATTAAAGAATTCACGACCGGTAGCCCCACCAACATCATCGGAATAGACAGCCGCACCATTTTCATTAATAGTCACATTTCTAGCATTCCAACCAGAAAACCATGTTCCATGCTCAACACCAGTAGTTCTAAAATCAACACTAGAATGTGTGAAATCTAAAGTAGTTCTTACTCTTCCTAACTCATATTGAAATGTTGATTGAAAGTTGTTTCTTTTACGCTCATTATCTTTATGTTTATAAACAAGGTTTCTTGGGTAAAAGAAAGCTCCATCTGTTCTTGTGCTTGTAGAAGTTATAGTAGCTGCAGCGGGTATATAGTTTTCTTGCGTACTTGGATTCCAAGTAATTTCATTTGTACCCTCTTCTCTGTTATGTCTGACCTGATGTGTTCCTGAAACAGAAAGACCCCATTGACCACCCTTGTATACATCTCCAACTGTAGAGAAAATAAAGTCAAATTCTGGAGTGACATCATCACCGGCTTCATTCTCAGTATCAATCATTGCTTTAGTTGCAAATGAACCTACTGTTTTTCCGATTTCAAGAGGTTTAGTTGTAACCATATTAATAGTAGCGCCTAGGCCACCTGAAGGTAGAACTGCATTAGCAGATTTATAAACCTCAACAGCGGAAACTCCCTGAGATGAAATATCACCAAAGTCAAAAGATCTTCCACCGCCCCACATTCCTGGAACTGTTGGCATTTGCCTTCCGTTTAAAGTAACAAGATTGAATTCTGGTCCAAGGCCACGAACAGCAACTTTTGAGCCTTCAACATTAGATCTATCAATTGCAACTCCAACAAGTCTAGATAAAGATTCAGCTAAATTCCCATCTGGAAATTTACCGATATCTTCTGATGTAATGGCATCAACAACACCAACATTCTTTCGTTTGATATCGATAGCATCTTTAAGACTCGATTTTATACCAGTAGTAACAACCTCTTCGATTGCTTCTTCTTCATTTGCATCTTGTGCAACTACAACCATAGAAAGTGGTAATGTCACCAAAAGTGATAATAAAAATTTATTCATTGTTTTCCCCATTTATAGAAATATGTATGGCAAATTTATGCCAAGTATGCGTGATTTAACAATTCTGAGGAAAATATGTCAAGTCTTATGGGAATAAAAAAAAATATGTAAAGAATTTACATATTAGAGAAAGAGATTTTGGGAGGTAAAATATACAAAAACTCATTCTCTGCTATGCAAAGAATGAGTTATATAACTTGTATATTATAAGATTAAGTTATTACTTATCTTGAATCTTCACGAGGCTTAGATTCGTTAACTACTAACTTTCTACCCTCGATGTCTGAATCATTAAGAGCTGCAATAGCTCCTTCGGCTCCGTCACTCATTTCAACAAAACCAAAACCTCTAGAACGATTAGTCATTCTATCAGTGATAATTTTAGCTGATGTAACAGTTCCATGTTCAGCAAAAAGATTTTCTAGGTCTTGGTCGCTCATGCCCCAAGATAGGTTTCCAACATATATATTCATAATATCCATTTAATAAAAAAAAAACCATCTTACATCATAAAATCAATTAAAACACTAATATTTCAATCTTTAAGAAATCCAATAGTTTCTTCCCCAAATTCAGACCACCATTCCAAACCCATTAAATGGATTTTTTCAATGTTCAGTTCTGAGTCATCATCAAGAACTTTATTAATTTTTCCAATAGGTGAATTTATTCTTAAATAATTACTGCCTAATATATCTACTGCAATAGTATTGTGAATTTCTGAATCAAGCATCATGCCCATAAGATCATTCCTTAGCCAGCCAACACCTCCCCATAGGGCTGCATCCTCTCCACTAATCTTTTGCTTGTTAAGTCCCGCTCCAATACTTAGAATTTTAATATTATCAGTTTGAAAGTATTCTTTTGCATGAGAAGCGCCTATCAGCACAGGGTTATTTGTAACAACGCCCCCATCTATCATCCATGAACCATCTTTAGTCTTAAAGGGAGGATAATACATTGGTGCTGCACTTGATGATGCGATAGCATCAACAAATGAAGTATCTGGTGTCCTATGACTGCTATGGGTAACATGAACTCTTTTCTCTATATCGTAACAAAGAGAAACGATCGGCTTTGCAGATTCAGATAAAGATTTATCTCCAAATATTTCCTTAAGCACGCCAACCCTTCCCTCATTCTCATATCTTGGTCTTGCTTGAACTAATGAAGCCTTATCCCAAAAGAAAGAAGTTTTCATGATTTTATCTAAATAGCTTTTAGACCAATATTTTTTTACTTGTTCTGCGCTCATTCCATTACATGCAAAACAAGAAGCATTTAAAGATCCTGCGCTTGTTCCAACAAACATATCAAAGGTATCAAATACCTTCTTACCTGTTTCGGCCTCAAGTTTTCTAAGAAATACCAGGCCAGCTATTGCACGAACACCACCACCATCAAAAGAAATAACTTTTTTGCTAAGAGGTTTTTTAAAAAAATTTATTAAATTTTTCATAAAATTATTGTAAGCATTTAGAAAAAATTTAGATATAAAAAAAGGCCCATAATGGACCTTTATTTTAGACAGACTTAAGACTAGCTTTTAATTCCAGAAACGGCATTTGTATTAGCTTTTTCTTGAGTAACACTTTTCAACAGAGTACAGCTTCCTTTTTTAGCATCGAGTGTAAAAGCAGCACAAGAAGATCTTGATGTGCAAAACGCCTGACAAGCCTCAACGGTTCTATATTTTTTTAAAGTTTTCACTGTAGCAATTTTTCCTGATAGGGAAATATCAGCCTTAGGTGTAAAGTTTATATCTGCAGCAAAAGCTGGAAGTGCGGTAGCTAGTGCTATTAGTAGTATATTTTTCATTTAAAACCTCTTAGTTTTTTAGTGAGCTATTATTATAATGTGTGCAGTGCAAACATTGACAGATTGCAATAATACACATTAATGTGTTCACTGTAAACATAAGAAGTATGTAAATTATGGATGTAATTAGAAAAACATTTAATCTATAATTTTTAGATTAAGCAAATTGCTTGCCTCAGAGATGCTTCCTGCATTAATAGCTTGTTCAAAGCCATTATCTTTAAGAATCTTAGCAGCCCTTCCAGATCTATTACCGCTTCTGCAATATAGATAAATTTCTTGATCTTTTGAAGCTGTTTCTGCAAGTTCTAGAATATTTTGCCATTCTATATGCTGTGCATTTTCAAGGTGACCTGAATCCCACTCCCCTTGTGTACGAACATCAATTACAAGAATATCTCCAGCTGATAAAGAAAATATTGAAAACATAGTTACTATTAATAAGGATAACTTCATTCTAAATCCATTCTTTTAAAATTATATCCGACGCCTTCTCACCAATCATTATGGTGGGCGCATTAGTATTTCCACCGACAAGAGTTGGCATAATAGAAGCATCCACAACTCTCAACCCCTTCATCTTGTGAACTTTTAAATTACTATCAACAACTGCCATGTCGTCACTACCCATTTTGCAGGTTCCTACTGGATGGTAGACAGTATCAGCATCTTCTCTTATGGCTTGCTCTATATCCGCATCATCACTTAAATCAACTGGCCTATGGACATGCTGGCTTGTATATTTAGAGAAAGGATCTTTGTTTAAAATTTTCATCATCTTTTTGTAGCCCTCAACCATATCCTTTACGTCATCTGGATGAGATAAAAACCTTGGATCAATCTTTGGATCCTCCATTGGATCTGAGGACCTTAAAGTGACCTCTCCTCTAGACTTAGGTCTCAGCAAACAAGAATGGCAGCTTAGACCATGACCCCAAACAGATTGTCTGCCATGATCCACAACCATACCTGGAGCAAAATGTAATTGAATATC
>ENA-ORXF01001452-ORXF01001452.1-marine-metagenome-genome-assembly--contig:-NODE-1452-length-15321-cov-3.560811_pt1 | contig 15321 bp, 32 predicted proteins | sample MGYA00237864_ERZ511476 | MGnify/ENA primary metagenome ERZ511476 (study PRJEB26306, sample SAMN06343908) | marine metagenome | isolation source: coastal waters | place: Atlantic Ocean: West Antarctic... | reverse complement strand
TACCTGAAACGGCTACCTCTAATGTTTGTCCGTCATAGCTTGATTGCATAGCTTGGGATAAGCTAACACTAGCTCCTCCAATCGTATAAGCATAATTAGGGAAACCACTATTCCATTGCCAGCCACTTGCTGCTACACCACCGCTTTGCGTAAAGGTATAAGTATCTCCAGCTATTTTTGTTTCTGAAGAAGGTGATAAAGTAACGAAAGTAAAATTACTTCCTGCTGTTCCTCCTGTAACGCCTGAGTAAGTCGGTGTTCCTGCGGTTAATGTATATGAAGGTTGACTAACATTTCCAGTAAAAGTATTACTAATGCTTGCTCCGCCACTTGGATATGTACCAGTAATGGTTCCACCACTTGGGTCATTAATAGTTCCCGTATATGGTGATAGAATATTAGAAGTTATATTAAATGTATAAGAGTCTCCTACAGTGCCCGTAACTGTATATTTATTGCCACCAATAGAAGTACCACTTGATGAATAATTAAACGCTGTGCCTAAAACACCGCCACTAATTGAATCATTTAAAGTTAGTGTTACTGTAGCTGTTCCTGCAGGTGGACTATAACTTGTTGTTCCTCCTACTGTAGTAGTTCTAGTTATACTTCCTGTTGCTGGAAAAGTACCACCCACTTCTCCTGAAAAAGTAGGACCAGTAGCCCAAGAATAATATGTAGCTAAAGAAACAGAAGTGTTAAATGCTGAAAAAGCAGTACCTGGCTGCCCGCTTTTAGTAGCTCCTGTTAGATCTCCTACTAGTGTTTCTCCACCTCCAGTAACGGAATTAACAACTGTAAGTACTACACTAGTATTGGCAGCTGCGCAATTATCAAATACTTGTGTAGTTCCAAGGTAAGCAGTACATATGTTTTGCTCGCCTAAGTACAAAGCTCCCGTCCCGGTAGGGTTTGAAGAAATTATTTGGTCTCCTAAGTATATTGCCATGCTATATTACTACATATAATGTGTTAGCGTTGTAATTACCCGCTCCAATTGCTGTATATTCCGCCGCTGTAAGAGATATTACACTTGTTATCTTAGCTTGAGCAGAAACTTGAGCTGTATTTGTTAAAACAGCGGGCGCAGTCAGCGTTATAGCCCCGGTAGCCGCGGATGTTACTATTGGTGCGGTAGCAGTTACTGATATTACCCCTGAATTTGTTACTGTTACTGTATTTGTAGCTGCAACGGCTGTAGTTATACCAGTACCACCTGCAATTGTTACAGTTTCAGCTTCATCTACTTGCTCAGCGGTACCTGTACCGGCTGCAATGTTCCAAGAACTCATAGATCCACCCCCGGCAATAGTAGCCCAAGTGTTATCACCGCGCAAATAGCTAGTAGCACTAGGTGTACCTGTAGCAGATAGGCTAACAATAGGTACTAATGGGTTTGCGCTATTTATATTTATAAAAGTGCTACCCGTAATACTGCCAACGGCTGTGCTTGCTATAGTTATATTGTCAGTTATTGCAGATATTGTAATGTCATTGCCTGGTAAAAGCTTAACAAAGCTAGCGGCAGCACCAGATCCTACATTTGGAGTAAGATTTATGTCCGTATTAGGTCCATTTGTTACCCCAGAGATTGTATATGTTGTAGGTGTAGTGTTTGGAGGCGTAGCCCACTGCCCATCCCCTCTATAAAATGTAGTTGCTGAAGGAGTTCCCCCAGCTGCAAGCAAATTTATACTAATATCGCCAGCGGTTGTAATAGGTGAGTTGCCAATTGTTAAAAAACCATCTGCATTAGTCAATCCTATAGATGTTACTGTACCACCGGTACCCGCAGCAGGTACTAAACCTATAATATCAGCTATACTAAAGCTTTTTGTAGGATTTTCTCCACTTGGATCGGATGTTAATGTACCTATAAGTAAATCCGCCGCTGTAGGTGTAACTTTTGGATATGAATATATTATTGCCATGTCATAATTTTAATGTGTTTACATCTTTATAAGATCACTCATATTACAATTATTTTACAATCTTTACAAAACTGCGACAATAGCCCCCTACTATATTAATATAAGTACCTAGTGTCACACTCTAAAAATTCATGAGATGTAGAGAAGTAATGGGTTATATATACGTTTTACTTTACATAAGCCTATGCCGGAATGGTTTTCGTTTCACCGAGTCCCCCCTCTTTTTTAGAAAAAATACGAAAGGTTTTGCCTTTTTTGCAGAGATTATACGTGGGCTTTGCCTTTTTGTATGTACTAACCGCGATGAACCTCACCCGTGGTCTGCGGCCGTTTCGTTTCGAACAGTGCTGCTCTTGCAGAGATAGTACGTTACCGTTCTGATAATATATACGTAACCATAATACATATACTATGAAAGACATTGACAAACTGATTGAGACCGTACCCGGATTAACGTTAGACGAACAGTTCGAACTGATTAACGAACCGAAACAAACCGGTATGAGACTGCACACGAAGCGACCTGGCTCGATGCCGTTTACATTATAACCTCACCCGCAGTTCGCGGTATGTTTAAAACTTACAGAAATAATACGGAAGTATAATGATAATATAATAAATTAATAATAATTAAATATAAACTTATGCATTACAAATTTCCACCATTCTTTACTAAAAAAGATATTAAAAAATTCTTTAAAAATAGAAATAACTTTTTACATAAAGAATTAAATAAAAACATTAATAATAATAAAATGTATTCAATCTTATTAGATAAGATATTTGAAAACATAAAACAATCTAAATTATATTAATTAAATAAAAAATAAAAAAGCATTATTAATTTAATGCTTTTTTTTACTTAAAACTTACAGAGAAAATACGAAACACTTTTGATAATATAATAAATATAAAACTATGCAAAATATAAATAACTTAATTAACCAAGTCCCAGGTTCATCATTAGAAACTCAATTTGAACTTATAAATCAATCTTGGAATTTACAGAAATAACACGGAATCAATTTGATAATATAATAAATATAAAACTATGAAAACATTTGACAGAGATGAAGTCTACAACAATTTAATCCAAATCTATAATGATGAAAGTCATGATGAGATAATAGAAAGATTAGATCTAATAGAAGATATAAAAGAAAAGAGAGATTCTTCTTTATCCTTTTTAATCAATCAAGATATAATGGAACTAGAAGATATAAAAGAAACTTTAAAATAACTTAAATAAAAGTGTGACAATAGCCTGTTATTATATATATATAAGTACCTACTGTCGCACTTTTCCGTGTGACTGTACTTGTTGCTCCAGTGGAGACAGTTTTACAGACAAAATACGATCTTATATTGATAATATATATGATTATACTTAGTATAAATAATATTTATAGTTACTATAACATATTGTTATAACACTACTAAGAAAACTATTAACAAATAATTTAACACCTTTTAACTATGCCAAATTTAACTAAAACTCAAAACACAATTATTTTAGTAGCACTTGAAAATTTCTTAATTGATTGTAAAAATCGTGAACCTGAATTCCAAGCACAAGTGTCTGATTTGATAGACATTTATAATAGTATAACTTAATTTAAATATATATACACATGAAAAATTTAGACAATGAAAAGTATAGTTTAAGACTTGGAACTTATAGTTATATGGGAACTAAGCACAGTCCATTTGGAGCAACGGTTATATTAAAGAGACCGTCAGGTAGTACACACATCAACTTTGATGATATTTCCGAGGCTGTGGACACAATTAAAAACCATTTAGCTCAGTGGAATACTAAGTGTGAATTGGATTCATTACAAGATAGTTATTTAAAATCTCCTGAAGGAGCTTGGGGACACACAGACTAAACACGATTGCTAATTGATAATATAATAAATTACAATATGAAACACTTTAATAAAAATCCAAAATCTCAAACCTCATTTCAAATTTATTATTCACCAGAATTTAAAATGTATGACTTCACAATTTTTAATTATAAAAAAGAAGTTATATATCATTATCATTTCTCAAATCTAAAACAAATTAATAAATTAATTCAACAATATAAAACTATATAATAAACTTAAATAATAAAACTATGCACAAAGAATTTTTAAGAGCTGACGACTATGTACAAGATTTTAATGAGGATGCGTGGCATGATTTCCATGAAGCTAATATAAACAATCAAGATGATTTTTATGAATACTTCAACAGCTGGATTGATAATAAAGTTATATATTATTCTGAAGCTAGAAATATTTGTGATAATCTAGATGCTGATATATTTGCTGAACACGACTTGTTTGGTAGAGCTAATGATTGGACTCAAGCTGGACACAATGCCCTATACGATTGCCTAATGGATCATGATGATACCGTTACTTGGACTGAGATGGAACACGTTTTAAACGAAGTATAATGGAAAATATAATACAACAAATAGCAGACAAAAGCATTAGTGAAGCTAATCACCGTATTGATAAGATAATTGAGTGGCAATTGGATTCTGTTTATTCTTTGTGGTCAAAAAGTGAAGGTGATGACTTTGAAGAACTAAAATTAAAAATTAAACAACAAATATTATTTACTCTAATTAAAAAAGTAACAAAATGAGAAGACTTATTCAAGACTGGCAAATTAAAGGAAGCTTTACACAACAACATTGGACCTTAGAGATTAAGGAGAAGAATGCATGGAGTGTTGAAGCTGAATCAGAAAGCACCACAGAACTATTAAAGATTGCTAACTCACTAACAGATTAAAACCATGAAAATAACCACAGACCGAATCAATGTAAACTCTAAGGCCATTAAATTGGCCGAGTACAACTATGAAACCAACGAGCTAAAGCTTATATTTATTAACGACAGAGAGTACATATATGAAAGTGTAGAACCTTTTATGTTTGAAGGATTAAGAAGTACTGAATCCGTCGGTAAGTTCTTTAATAAATATATTAAACCTTTAACCTTTGTAAAGCTATGAACCCAAAAGAATGGAAATATGATTGGTGGAATCATGGAATAAATCCAATCACCGGACATTTAGACAAAAAACAAATTTTAAACCCTCGAGGTCCAATGACCCAACAAGAAAAAGATGACAATAGAAAAGATTAAAAAGTTAGTAGAAGCTAGATTCAATTTAATAATAGATACTAAATCTAGAAAGCGTGAGATAGTATATGCACGCTCAGTCTATTATAAGCTGTGTAGTGAATACACAAGTAAGACTTTGACTGATATTGGTAATGTATTAAATAGAGATCATGCCACGGTTTGTTATGGCCTTAATCTATTTGACAATATACAAAATATGAATAAAGTATACAAAGACAATCAATATTCCGTATATTTGGAGCTAAAACATAAGTTTGATACACTGGAAAGGTTTAAACAAAAAGACTATGAGCCCGACGTATATTATAAAAACAAGTATCGAGTAAAGCTATTACAAGCTCGTGATCTATATAATTTTAACAAAAGATTATTAAAGCAATTAGATTTGATGGATTATAAATATACAGATAAGGTACGCGGCGAGCTTGATAATATATTAAATATTAAACAAAATGATTAACATTAAAGAACGTGCTAACAATAAAATCTATTCTAAGATTCAAATGCAATATATAGAACTGCAAGATCTTAGGAAAGAATTAAAGAGCGGAATATTTCGTGGTAATATAACTTATGACGAAATGACCGGGCTTGTTAGCGGAGCTCAAACAGAGCTAGAAGTACTCAATTACATTTATAAATTAATAGAAACAGATGACTGAAGACGAAAAGCAAGAATTAATTACAGAAATATCAGGCAATGTTATTGCTGCGCTATTAGAATACCTCGAAGACAACGTAGCTGTACAACCAGATTCTAATATTGATACATCAAATTTAATAAGTGATTCATTTGAATATGTAAGCGAAAAAAGCTTATTAGCAAGTGAAATAGAACGCTTAACTATAATGCTTAAAAATTATACAGATAATGAGCTTTATGAAAAAGCTGCAATTATAAAAAACAAATTAGATAAAGTATTTAAAAAATACAGAGCTTTATGATGATTAAGATTGGTAATAAAACTTTAATTTGCAGCCGTAAGCGTGAGCATCAGGATTATTTGTGGGATAATATTAATATGTTAAGATTAGAAATCATCGAAGATGTATTGTCTTATAACAAAACAAATAAAATTCCAGTTAAGGATTTAAAAAGAAAAGCAAAGCTTATAAGGAAATATAGTACACGATTAAAATTAATAAGTACCTAAAGTGCGACACTAGGGTATTAATATATAATAGTAAGGGGCTAATGTCACATAGAAAACTTGATTATTTAAATCAAAGGCGCATAGTTTACAGATGTTATCCTGTAGATGATGAGCCTACACAGGTTTATAATTGGGGTTGGTATTATGAGCACGGCACATACCAATGCTACGAGCTCTTTAGAAGCAAAGCTAAGATAACAACATATAAGTCTTTAAAATGGCACTTATTAGTGCTGTGGTATCTCAATGTAGATATTAAAGAAAAAGATTTTATAAAATTATGTAAATTTATAGCAGACGTACCAAATAATTTTATTACATTCACAATGCCTCTTAAAATTCTTATTAATATGATTGATGAAATTAAATTAATTGATTTAGAAGAGCCACCAAAAAACAAGCTTAGAAAAGTTATATTTAAAGATAGCACTGGACTAACAACTATAAACAAATTAAAAATAGTAGGTAGTTTAATAGGTCGCAGTAAGATGTTAAGTGAAGATGATATTTATGATTGCATGATACACATTAATGAAATGAATCAAAAAATAACAATAACAAAAATATCTAAACTATTAAATTGTTCTTCAAGAACTGTATACAGAACTATTGGCCATGAGTTAAAGCAAGAAAAGAATTTATTGAATGAAAAAATACAATGTTAAGAACTATGTAAGATATAAGAATGATTTAAAGGCTTCAATGCCGGTAGACAAAGCTTACTTAGATTACACAAGGGATGAACTAATAATAAAGTTTTTACCACTTGTAGAAAACATGGCCCATAAGTTTGCAACATCACAACAAGCATCAGGAATATTAGATATAACAGATTTAATTCAAGAAGGAAGTAAAGGTTTAATAGCTGCGGTAGATAAATTAGAAGTATCTAAAATACAAGAATCGCCTGATGAAGAAAAAACATTAAAGTCTTTTTTTTCAAAAAGAATTAAGGGTGCTATAAGAAGATCAATTGATATAACTCGAGGTCATATAAGAATACCTGAGCATAAGTTAAATGAGATGAGACAGAATCCTGAGAACAAAAAAATGGTTGAGATATTTTTTAATAGTATATTTCTAAGTATTGATGAGCAGATGGATGAGGAAGGAGATAATTATTTAAATGATATACCAGATAGATCAGAGCCATACAATATACAATTTTTAAATATTTATTTAAAAGGTTTATTACAAAAACATTTAAATGGCAAAGAGTATGAAGTATTAAGACTATCTTACGGATTAGACTGCGAGAAGCATCCAGCGAATGATATAGCAGATATAATAGGTATAGAAGGACCTAGCGCATATGTAAGAATATCTGAAATAAAAAAAGCTGCAATACAAAAATTAATCGACAACGTAGATAGTTCACAAGTACTTGATTATCTATAAGTTAGGAGAGTAAACTCTAGTAAATCTATACCAAAACGTGTGATTATATTATTACACATAACCAATTTAATTTTTTATTATGAAGACAATTAATGACAAATTAGCAACCATTCAAACTAAATTTAAATCTAAGAAATCTAGATTTAATTCATTTGGCAAGTATTACTTTCGCTCTGCTGAAGACATTCTGGAAGCTACAAAGCCTTATCTATTAGAGTTAGGCATATCTGTAATAGTATCAGAAAAATACATTCACACAGAAAATTTACCTATTATTGAAACAACAGCCACCATTTCAGATGGTGAGAATTCTATGCATGCAACAGCTATAGTAGGTGTAGATTTAAATCAAAAGGGTATGCAAATGCCACAGAAATTTGGTTCTGCTAGTTCTTATGGCAAAAAGTATGCGCTAGGTAATTTATTTTTAATAGATGATACAGCTGATGCAGATGCTAGTAATACACACGGAGCTGATTGGTTACCTGAAGCTAAAAAGTATTTAAAGAATGGTGGTACTATGGATGCTATTAAAAAGAAATACAAAGTAACTCCAGATATTGAAAAACAATTAACGACACTATGAACAGTCACGAGATTATAGATAAACTAAGAGAAGATAAACATTACTATGGTGAATTTGGCCAACAGTATTTAAGCAATAGCAACATATCTACTTTGCTAGATAATCCTTTAGCTTTGCGTGAACCTCAAAAGCAAATACCAGCATTTTTAGTAGGAGGATATTTTCACACTGCTATATTAGAACCTGAAAAGCTTAGAAGCTTTAAAATAATTGATGCTACTACTAGAAACACTAAAGCATATAAAGAATTGTCTGGTGGTGAAATGTGTTTATTACAATCCGAAGTTGATTCTATTAATCTAATGACCGATAAGCTTATGAGTAATAAGTTTTGTGAATCTTTAATAGTAGGTAGTACAATGCAATACGAAGAACCTGGGTATACAATGTTAGAGAACAACCCATGGAAAGGAAAGGCTGATATAATAAATCATGATGAAAATTTAATTATTGATTTGAAAACTACAGCAGACATAAAAAAATTTAGGTGGAGTGCTAAAAAATATAATTATGATAGCCAAGCCTATATTTATAGAAAGATATTTGGTTATGATTTAATATTTATGGTTATAGATAAAACTACACACCAAATAGGACTTTATGATTGCTCTGATAAGTTTTATGAAACAGGAGCAGAAAAAGTAAAACAAGCATCAGAAGTTTATGACTTATTTTATAAGACAGAAGGTTTTGAGCCAAAAGAATTTTTTATTAATCAAACTTTATAACAATGGCCACAATTTTAAATGCAAGTATCGATCTTACAAAGATCCCAAAAGACGCAATTTACGTAGGTAAAAAAGGTAAATATGCAAACATTAGTATAACTATTAATGACGAAGTAGATCAATTTGGCAATCAAGGACCAATTACAATAGCTCAATCTAAAGAAGAAAGAGATAGCAAGGCACCTAAAACATATCTAGGTAATATTAATGTTGTTTGGACTAACGGAAACAACGTTGAGCCTGTTCCTAAAGATAATGCACAGCCCGGAGGATTTCAACAAGCACCCCCAGCAAAAGCAGTAGCCGATGATTTACCGTTTTAATAAGCTCTATGATGTTATAGACAATAAATGGGTTTATATTTATTATAATAAAAATAATAACTTAATACTTAAAGAAAAGTAATGCAAATAAATACTCAAGAAATTAACGGTTACTTGATTGACAAATTCAATCAGTACGGTCTTGAAGAAGGTAAAACGCAGGGGGTTTGCCCTCTGTGTTCTGCTGATAGAAAACCAGCAAACCAAAAAATGAAATGCTCATCTTACGATTGGGAAACAGGCTTAGGCACTTGTCACAATTGTAATAGTACATTTCAGTTGAATACATACCAGAGAAAAGGAAGTAGTCAAAAAGAATATATAAGACCAGTAATGGCTAATATAAAAGAAACTAGTACAAAAGTAGAAGACTGGTTTAAATCTCGTGGTATATCAAAAAAAGCAATTCAAGACCTTAAAGTATCTGAAGGTAAAGAATGGATGCCTCAAACTCAAAACGAGGAAAATACTATAAAGTTTAATTATTTTATAGGGGAGCAACTTGTTAATATAAAATATAGAGATGCTAGAAAGAATTTTAAACTATATAAAGGGGCTGAAAAAGTCTTTTATAATATCAATAATATTGTGGGTTATGATACTTGCATTATTGTGGAAGGCGAGATGGACGTTTTATCTTTCCATGAAGCTGGCATATATAACAGCATATCTGTACCTAACGGCGCTACATTAAATAGTAACAACTTAGATTACTTAGATAACTGTATAGATTATTTTGATGACAAAGAAAAAATAATCTTAGCGGTAGATAAAGACGAACCAGGTCAGGCTTTACAACAGGAGCTAGTTAGAAGACTAGGTGCTGAGGTTTGTTTTTTGATAGATTTTCAAGATTGTAAAGACGCAAATGAATATTTATTAAAATATGGAAAAGAAAAATTACGCGAGCTTGTTTCTCAAGCGAAAGCAGTACCACTGGAAAACGTTACAACATTCAGAGACATTGAAGGGGAAATTACAGATTTTGTTAAAAATGGTTTCAAAAGGGGCTACCAGGTGGGGCTTTCTAATTTCGACTCTATTTTCAGCACTTATACTGGTCAGTTTATTACTGTTACTGGTATTCCAAGTTCTGGTAAATCTGATTTCGTGGATCAAATGGTGGTAGGATACAATCAAAACTATGATTGGAAAACAGCTTTTGCATCGCCTGAAAATGCACCAACATATTTGCATGCTCATAAAATTATGAGAAAGGTATGGCAAGATATGCCTAAAAAAGACGATATTGGTACAGATAAATGGAATGCTGTAGCGGATCATGTTAATGATAATTTCTTTTTTATAGATATGGAACGCTATACATTAGATTCTGTGCTTAGAAAAGGTGCAGAGCTTGTTAAGCGTAAAGGTATTAAATGCTTAGTTATAGATCCATTTAATAAAATTAGAGATATTGATTCTAATCTTGAGGATGTTAATAGATATACTATGGAATATTTAAGCAAGATTGAAATTTTTGCTAAAAAATATGATGTACTTGTATTTGTTGTAGCTCACCCTACAAAAATGTATAAAGACAAAGATGGCAAAATGGAAGAACCTACTATGTATAACATTAAAGGTGGAGGTGAATGGTATGATGCTAGCTATCATGGTATATTAGTACATAGAGATTATGAAAACAAAACTGTTAAAGCTAAAGTTCTTAAAGTTAAATTTCAAAACTTAGGTGAGAATGGAGCTGAAGCTCATTTTAGATGGGAACCAAAATCGGGTTGTTTTATACCACATGAATTAGTTGATATGACCAACGAACCAATGCCATGGCAATAAGGTATCCTGTAAGGAAAAAAAGCTATATAGGATTAAATACAGGCTTTATTCCAAGTAAGGATCAATTAAAATGGTTTAAACATTGCAACGACAATGGTATAATTATAGCGCCAAAACCAAATGATAAAAGTTTTTTTCCAGAAGAATGGAAAATAGCTGTATCTTTTCAACATAATTATAAAAAAGTAAATTTAAGTCCAACTATATATACAAGTGATAACATTCACGAAGAACTTTATAAAACAATGAAATACTATTATGATAAACATACAAGAGGAATATAGAGGATTATTATCAGGAGTACTTTATGGAGGAACGCAAAAAGAAGATAGAACAAAAATTGGTACACGATCTGTTTTTGGAAGAATATTACGCCACAATATGGCCGAAGGCTTTCCATTATTAACCGCTAAAAAAATATATTTTAATCATGCAATTACGGAATTATTATGGATATTACAAGGTCGTACTGATCTTGATTACTTGCTTAACCATGGCGTTAGCTATTGGAACGATGATTATGAAAGGTCTGGTAGGACAGATGGTATTTTGGGTCCTGTTTATGGCAAACAGTTGCGGGACTTTAATGGTATTGACCAGCTTAAAAGATTACTCATCCAGATTAAAGAAAACCCAAGCTCGAGGCGCCTTGTGGCAAGCTTTTGGAATCCCGCTGATATGGACGATATGGTCTTGCCTCCTTGCCATTATGGTTTTCAAGTATATATAAACGATGGTAAGCTTAGCTTATCTTGGAATCAAAGATCGGTTGATATGTTTTTAGGATTGCCATATGATATAGCTATGTACGGTTTGTTATTGCAGATGCTCGCTAAAGGCAATGGCTATAAGCCAGGTGAATTAATTTGTCATTTAGGTGATTGTCATTTATATAATAATCATATTGATGCTGCTAAAGAATATTTATCTGCAACAGATTTAAAATTACCTACAGTAGAATTAAATAAAGGATTAAGCTATGAGCATAATCTTGATATTCATACTGTTGATATACCTGTGCATTCAGATATAATATTAAAAGATTATAAATATAACTCACCTATAAAAGCAAAATTAAATGTTGGAACATAAATATTGGTTTGTAAAAGATAACTATCCAGCCAAGTGGCTTAGTGAAAAAAGCTTAGAAATAATAGATAAGTTAAAAAATAAAACTAAAACGTGAAAACTATTTATTATCTTTATCATATACCGGGTAAAAAAATTGGTGTTACACGTAATCTTAATAAAAGAGTTACGGTTGCTCAAGGGTATAAACCAGATGAATATGAAGTTCTTGATTCTAGCGAAGATATAAATTATATATCTGATTTAGAGATAGAACTTCAAAAGTCTTATGGATATAAAGTTGATAGACAGAAGTACAATAATTTATATAATCATAAATCTAATAAAATGAAATTAAATGTAACAGAACAAACAACAACTTTTCCTGTATCTAAGATACATTTGTTTAAAGAATTACTAGACAATAGAGATTTAGAATGGCAAACTTCTTTTGGTGAATTTAGATTAAGCCTAGAAGCTATACATTGGATAATAGCAAATTCTCATAAGTCTATGTATAACGATAAGCGCTCCTATATTTATAATAAAGCCTTTCACGAAGCTTTTAATGACATTGCGCATACACCTAAGGATACTAAAATATTGTCTAAATATGAGCTTATACGCAAATGGGCCAAAAACAGAGGCATTTATGATGAAGGTGATTCTAAAACACAATATATTAAATTAATGGAAGAAGCAGGTGAATTAGCTCAGGCAATATTAAAGCGCGACACGTCTGAAATACAAGATGCTATTGGCGATATGGTCGTGGTGCTTACTAATTTAGCAGAGCTTGAAGATTTAAAAATAGAAAACTGTATTGATTCAGCATATGATGTAATATCAAAGCGCAAAGGTAATATGATTAATGGTACTTTTGTTAAAAACAAAGAAATTCATGTTCATCAAATGCAAAATGGTTCTCATAAATTTATGAAGTTATAATATGAAAACAAAACAAATAAATTTTAGAGATCCTGTAGTTGAGCGAGTTGTAAACAAATTTGTATCACGTTCTGATGTAGGTTTTAAAAAATACGGAGTTACTTTAGATAAAGACCCATCAGAAATGTTTGCTTGGCTTAATCATTTACAAGAAGAACTTATGGATGCTGTATTATATCTTCAAAAAGCTAAAGAAGTATATTCTGAAGATTATCAAGAAGCATTATTAAAAAATATAGAAGTAAATAATGAAGAAACCTTATAAAAAACGCAGCAAAAAGCGTGGCCCAGTTGTTTCAAAAAAAGTATCATATGATGGTATTAATTTTGCATCGGGTTTAGAACGTTATATGTATATAGCTTTAAGAAAAGCTAACATTAGATGTAAATATGAGGGAGAAACATTTGTTTTAATAAATGGTTTTCATCTTGAAAACGAAGTATATGAAAGACAAGCTAATGGTAAAGGTGATTTTATAAATCGAGGTAGCAAAAGAATATTACCTATTAAATACACACCAGACTTTATTGGTTACAATTTTATAATTGAAACAAAAGGTAGAGCTAATGAATCTTTTCCTATTAGATGGAAATTATTTAAAAAATTAGTTACAGAACAATTTCCTGATTACACTATATATAAACCTCAAAATCAAATTCAATGCGATCGAACAGTAGAATTGATCCTCGAGAAGGAAAAAAAATAGCTCGAGCTAGATATGCCGAACGCCAAGTTGATAAATTTATTAAATGGAGTTTAGAAACAAGAGGTAAATTATTATACAAAGAATTAGTTGAAAAACAAAATGAAAATAACATGAAATATTATGACTAAATTAAACAACGAAGACGATAAAATGTGGGAATTAAGCTTAGGCTTTTATCCAGGAATTTTGTTAGGAATTAGAACCTATGTAAATCACGAATCTAATGAGCATGTGTTATATTTGCCTTTAGTAGATATTTCTTTAACCATATATAAATAATAATTAATGGGATTATTTGATGAAAGAATTGCATATAAGCCGTTTGAATATCCAGAGTACTATACTGAAGGATGGCTTAAACAAGCGCAAGCTTTTTGGTTACATACAGAAATACCTATGTCAGGTGATGTAAAAGACTGGAATGAAAAATTAAACAGTAAAGAAAAAAGTTTAGTAGGTAATATATTATTAGGTTTTGCACAAACCGAATGTGCTGTATCTGATTATTGGACACAAAAAGTTGTTGGCTGGTTTCCAAAGCACGAAATACAGCAAATGGCTATGATGTTTGGCTCACAAGAAACAGTCCACGCAGTGGCTTATAGTTATCTTAATGAGACATTAGGGTTAGAAGACTATGAAGCGTTCTTACATGAGCCCGCAACAGCTGCTAGGTTCGATAATCTGATCGCTTATGAAGGTCGAGATACAAAAGGCATTGCATTATCACTAGCTGTGTTCAGCGCATTTGCTGAAGGCGTTAGTTTGTACTCTGCATTCTCTGTACTATATTCATTCCAGTTGCGCAACTTACTTAAAGGTGTTGGCCAACAAATGAAATGGAGTGTAAGAGATGAATCGTTGCACAGCAAAATGGGTTGTCAATTGTTTAGACAAATGTGCGCTGAAGATGAAACCTTGTTCGAGCATTGTCGTAAGGGCGTTATTGATGCAGCTGAAGCAATGGTTAAACTTGAAATGAGCTATATTGATAAGATGTTTGAAGCAGGAGATATCGAAGGTATTGCATCTGCAGATCTTAAAAACTTTATTAAAAAGCGCACCAACGAAAAGCTTGTAGAGCTTGGCTATTTAGATTTAGGCAATTACTTTGCATACGTAGCAGATAGTGCCAGCAAATTAGATTGGTTCTATCATTTAACAGGAGGGGTAACACACACAGACTTCTTTGCTATCCGCCCCACGGATTACTCAAAAGCAAATGAAGGCGAAGACTTTGAAGATATATGGTAAATTGGAATAACGAATGGATTAAAGGAACTGATTACCCAGAGTGGGGTGACACAGAAGTATATAGAAAAACGATTGCGGGTGGGTATTTGCTGGAAGGCGAAACCCCTCGCGATGCTTACCAGAGAGTAGCTAAGACTGTTGCTCGTAGATTGTACAAGCCAGAAATGGCAGATAGATTCTTTGATTACATATGGAAGGGCTGGTTAAACCTAGCTTCCCCTGTATTATCAAATACCGGTACTGATCGAGGTTTACCTATAAGCTGCTTTGGTATTGACGTT
>ENA-ORXF01001450-ORXF01001450.1-marine-metagenome-genome-assembly--contig:-NODE-1450-length-15329-cov-9.560189_pt1 | contig 15329 bp, 15 predicted proteins | sample MGYA00237864_ERZ511476 | MGnify/ENA primary metagenome ERZ511476 (study PRJEB26306, sample SAMN06343908) | marine metagenome | isolation source: coastal waters | place: Atlantic Ocean: West Antarctic... | reverse complement strand
TACGAACATTTGCGAGTTCAAAGTAAGATCTAAAAGTTTTAATTCCGCTTCTCGTTTTGTTTGTCCATAAAAATCCCCCGGAACCCCTTGATAAATTTCAGAAGAAGATGAGCTAGGCAAATTTTGGCCTCCTGCTTTTACAGAGCTAACAAAGATAAACTTTTTTACTCCAGCTTTGAGCGCAAGCTTGGCTAATTTTATAACTGAAGTGACATTAATCTTACGATAAAGGCCTAAATCATTATGGTTATTATTTAAATCATGCGCAATTCCTGCAAGATGAAAAATAATATCTATACCCTGCAAGTTGATTTTAGAAAGATTATCAGTTTCAAAATCAAATACAACAGAATCAAATTCTGGAATTAATTTTCTAGAAACAATTTTCACCTTATGATTTTGAGATAATAATGATCTTACAAGACGTTTACCAATAAAGCCAGTTGCGCCTGTAATTAAATAAGAGCTCATTGATACATAAAAATGTTATTTAGCTAAATTTTAAATTAAATTTCATTAGATAGTATATTTTTTCTTTTTTCATTAAAGTTATTAATTATTAAACTAACTCCAAATGACCCAATCATAAAAATTGGTACTATGAAATCAATTCTAAACCTAAAAATTATACCTATATTAGGGAATACATAACCTGTCAAAGTAACTATCATTCCAGATAAAACAATAACTGGAATTAATCGCTTAATTAGTGCAAACTTCAATATAACTGTATACAAAAAACCAATATATATCATATACATAATTATCATTTCAAAACCAGATATTACCCTACCTATTCTTCCAGTTATTGCACCTTGCTCTAACCAATGAGTAGGAAAAGGTGATAAAAAACCTAATTGAAGTGCTCTTGGTAAATAAAGCAATCCACTACCAAATCCACTAAAAGAGAGAAAAGGGTCAACCGTAGAACCAATACCTTGAATCCTACCTGGTTCAGAAAATATACCTGATGAGAAGCTATTTCTCATCTCTAGTAATTTCCAAGCGGATAAATCTAAAAATTTCATAACTTTGGTTTTTTCTTGCCAAGCCATTTCTTTCTGGGTTAGAAATTGCTAAATTAGTTTGATTAGTTCCAAGCCACATTGCTATTGGACAACCGACCATAATTGATGAATAAATGCCAAATAATATACCGATGGTTAACGCTAATGCAAAATTATTTAATATTTCACCCCCAAAGATCAACATTGAGATTACAACAGTTTGTGTTGAAAGGTGTGTCATGATGGTTCTTGACATTGTGCGCGTTATTGCATTATTTATAACTTCAGCAACATTTGCCTTTCTCATCTTTCTGAAGTTTTCTCGGACTCGATCAAACACTACAACAGACTCATTTACTGAGTAGCCTAAAACAGCCAATACTGCTGCAAGAACAGTTAAATTAAATTCCCATTGGAAAAAAGCAAAAAATCCCAAAATAATGATAACGTCATGCATATTTGCAACAATCGCTGCTATAGCAAATCGCCATTCAAATCTAAGTGTCAGATAAAGCATAATTCCTATACAAACAAAAAGCACTGCTAGTGCGCCTTTTTCATACAGCTCGTCTCCAACTTGAGATCCAACCGACTCAACCCTTTTTACTTCCATTAAGTTGTTCGATAATTTTAGTGCACTGGAAACTTTTTCTGATATTTCTGCAATAGACAAACCTTCACGAATAGGTAATCGAATCAAAACATCTTCTTCAGTACCAAAATTTTGAACTTGAGCATCTTCTAAATCTATATCTCGTAAAGTTTGGCGAATATCATCTATATTTGCAGCTTTTGGGTAACTTACTTCCATCATTGTCCCACCAGTGAAATCTACCCCAAGATTCAAACCGCGGATAATAATAAAGAAAACTGCTAAAATAAATACAGTAGTTGATATTACTGCAGATATTTTGCTGTATTTCATAAAAGGTATATCTTTTTTTACTCTAAAAAATTCCATATCTTTAGTTGTTATCCACCTTAAAAATTTCACCTATTGATAATTTACTTATCTGGCGCTTGTTACCATAAATATAGTTAACTATGGCACGCGATACAAAAATTGCGCTGAACATAGAAGTTAAAATCCCCAATACAAGTACCACTGCAAAACCTTTAATAGGACCAGAACCAAACATGAAGAGCGCTAATCCTGCAACCATAGTAGTTATATTTGAATCTAATATTGTTCCCCACGCCATTTTATAACCCATACTAATACTAGCTTGCGGTGTATTCCCATTTCTTATTTCATCACGAATTCTTTCATTAATAAGAACACTAGAATCAATAGCCATACCTAATGTTAATGCGATAGCAGCTAAACCTGGAAGGGTTAATGTAGCTTGAAGTGCAGAAAGTAATGCTACTAAAAAAAATAAATTAACAGATAGTGTAATTACAGAGATGACACCAAAAACCATATAGTAAATAGCCATCATAGTAATAATTGCAACGAAACCCCATAGTGTTGATTGTACTCCACGAGAAATATTTTCTTTGCCCATACTTGGCCCAACTGTTCTTTCTTCAATAATTTCCATCGGGGCTGCTAATGACCCAGCTCTTAAAAGTAAGGCAATATCTGTAGCTTCTTGAGTATTTGCCATTCCAGTAATTTGCACACGTCCTCCACCTATTTCAGCTTTGATAACAGGCGCTGTAACTACTTCTGTTACATTCTTTTCAATTAATAGGAGCGCCATCCTTTTATTTATATTCTCACGAGTTACTTGCTTAAAAATGCTGGCACCTTTTGCATCAAGAGTAATTGAAACAACCGATTGCCCTGATTGTTGATCAACTCCAGGTCCAGCATTAGTAATTCGCTCGCCAGTTAAAATAACTTCTTTTCTTACTAGAATATTATTACCAAATCGATCGGGAAAAATTTCTGAATTTACCGGTATTTGATCTTCATTCCCTTCTTTAAAGATATCTTGATTAAAGTTATCTTCATTAACCATTCTCATTTCAAGAGTTGCTGTTCGACCTAAAATTTCTTTAGCTTTTGCTGTGTCTTGAACTCCGGGAAGTTGGATAACAATCCTATCAAGTCCTTGTTGTTGAATTAATGGCTCTGCCACTCCTAATTCGTTCACCCTATTATTTAAAGTTTCTAAATTTTGTTTGATTGCGAATTCGGTGATTGACTTTTTTGTTTGCTCACTAATAATAACTTTAAGAATAATTTCATCATTAACAAAAATTTCTTTAAAAACAAAATTGTTGTTAATGTCCCTAATAATATTTTTACCTTTATTTAACTCCACTTTTGATTTAAATTTAATTTGCATGACGTCATTATTTTTTGTGGCATCGAAGTACCCAATTTTTTCTTTTCTTAATGCAGTTCTAAATTGACTTAAATAACTAGCAGTAGTCTTTTCAAGAGCTTTTGATAAGTCGACCTGCATAAGGAAATGGACTCCGCCTCTTAAATCAAGACCTAAATACATTGGAAGAGCCCCCATATTGGATAGCCAATTAGGTGAATTTGAAATTAAATTCAAAGCTACTACATATTGACTTCCTAAAGCCTTTTGAATAAGGCCTTTTGCTTTTAGTTGATCTTCAGCTGTTTTGAGCTTAACTTTTATTCGGAAGTTTTCTAAAATTAAACCAGAATTTTGTATTTCAGATTTCTCTAATACTTTTTCAATTGATTGTAATATTGAAGTATCAATTTTTTCACCCGCTTTGATTGGCATTATTTGGATAGCAGGAGATTCGCCATAAAAATTTGGTATGACAAAAATTATACTTAACAAGATTGTTGTTAAGATTAAGAGATATTTCCAGCGTGCAGATTGATTCATTTAATTTGAATTAGTATCAAAATTCTTAAATTGATTTAATTGTACCTTTTGGTAATAGAGCTTGGATAGTTTGTTTCTGTAATTTTACTTCTACATTTTTGTCTATCTCTATCGTCGCGAATTGGTTATTTAGCTTAGTAATTTTACCCAGGATTCCACTATTCGACACGATTTCATCACCGGCTTTAAGGCTTTCAAGGAGAGCTTTATGTTCTTTAGCCTGCTTCATTTGTGGCCGAATTAACATAAAATAAAACAAAACAAAAATTATTATAAAAGGGAGAAAGCTAGCTAGTCCTTCAGTCATAATATTTTATCCTTTAAAAAAAGCATGATTCTATCATAAGTCATGCATCTATTCATTAGCTTTACGAGTTTTTAGGAAGTCAGTTTGGTATTCTTTAAACTTTTGATCCTTAATTGCATCCGATGCTTCTTTCATGAATGTCTTATAAAAAAATAAATTATGAATTGTATTTAATCTCAGTCCCAACATTTCGCCAATTTTAAAAAGATGATGAAGGTAAGATCTGGAAAAATTCTGGCAGGTATAGCAAGCGCAAGATTTATCAATTGGTAATAAATCATCTTTGTAGCGAGTATTTTTTAACTTAATATCGCCAAATCGAGTAAAGAGCCAACCATTTCTTGCATTTCTAGTTGGCATTACGCAATCAAACATGTCAACACCATGTTCAATTGCATTCATTATATCTTCAGGTGTGCCAACACCCATTAAATAACGTGGTTTTTCTTGTGGCATTTTTGGTGTTATATAAGCAGTAATTTTTTTCATCTCAGTTTTTGGCTCACCTACAGATAGCCCACCTATTGCATAACCGTCAAAACCAATATTTACAAGTTGTGATAATGAGTCCTCCCTTAAGTCCTCATACATCCCACCTTGAATTATTCCAAATAGTGCATTTTTACTACCTAAAAAACTTTCTTTACTCCGATAAGCCCATTCTTGGCTAAGCATCATTGAGCTTTTAGCTTCCTCATATGTAGCTGGATAAGGCGTGCATTCATCAAATATCATTGCTATGTCTGCATTAAGAGTTTTTTGAATTTCAATAGATTCTTCAGGTCCGAGAAAACATTCATCACCATTTATTGGGGATCTGAAGGTCACACCTTGGCTATTAATTTTCCTCATTTTACCTAAACTCCAAACTTGAAAACCACCAGAATCAGTAAGCATAGGTCTTTTCCAATTGATAAATTGATGAAGTCCTTTATGTTTTTTTATGATTTCTAATCCTGGACGAAGCCAAAGATGAAAAGTATTGCCTAGAATAATTTCAAAATCTATCCCCTCTAATTCATTGGGACTAATTGATTTAACAGCACCATAGGTACCAACTGGCATAAAAACAGGCGTACTAACATCACCGTGTGAAAGATTCAAAAGCCCTGATCTTGCATTGCCATCTTTAGAAATAAGTTTAAATTTCATGTTTAGTGGGTAAATAGATAAATTTGATTTATTATCATTATAAATACAATATCTATTAATAACGATGAATATTAAGTAATTCTAGGATAAAATTTTAAATAAATATGGCTACTAACAAAGAAAATTTAAAAAAAGACGTTAAAGGAAAAAATAAATTTTATCTTCTCCCTAACTTATTTACGACAGCATCTTTATTTGCTGGATTTTACTCCATCGTTCAGGCAATGAATGGTCGATACGATCATGCAGCTATTGCTATTTTTGTTGCATTAATTCTAGATGGTTTAGATGGAAGAGTTGCAAGGTTGACAGACACGGAGAGTGCATTCGGCTCTGAATATGATAGTTTATCCGATATGGTTTCTTTTGGAGTTGCCCCAGCACTTGTGATATACGTTTGGGCACTTCAGCCACTTGGGAAACTAGGCTGGATTGTTTCATTTATATACTGCACGTGCGCAGCGGTCCGACTTGCTAGATTTAATATTAAATTAGATATTGATAATAAAAAATATTTTTCTGGCCTTCCTTCGCCGGCAGCAGCAACATTATTGGCTAGTTTTATTTGGATTTCATTCGATAATGGAATAAATGGAAATGAAATATTTCTAGGCTTCTTTCAGATGCAATGGTTTGCATTAATAATAACCCTTTTTGTAGCACTATCAATGACAGCAGATGTTAATTTTTATAGTGGTAAGGATATAAACCTTAGGAATAGCCAACCTTTCGTTGTAATTCTTCTAATAGCTTTGTTGTTTGGGCTAATCTCTCATAGCCCAGCAGAGGTTATTTTTATAATTGCATTTGGATATTCACTATCTGGATATTTTAGTTTAATAAGGGCAAAATTTAAAACTAGTAAAAATTTTTTAGATATTGACATATTTAATGAAAAATAAATTAATAATATTTGATACTACATTGCGCGATGGTGAACAAAGCCCTGGTGCATCGATGACTCAAGAAGAGAAAATTAGAATTGCAAAACAACTTGAAAAATTAGGTGTTAATGTAATAGAAGCTGGCTTTGCAGCAGCTAGTCCTGGCGACTACGACGCTATTAAAGCCGTTGCAAAAACAATAAAAAAATCAACTATTTGCTCTTTAGCAAGAGCGCTTGAGCCTGATATTGAGAAAGCTGGGAGAGCTATTGAGCCTGCAGAAAATAAGCGAATCCATACTTTTATTGCAACAAGCAAGATTCATATGGAAAATAAATTAAGGATGAAGCCGGATCAAGTTCTTAATCAGGCTGTAAAAGCTGTTGAATGGGCTTTGTCTTATACAGAAGATGTAGAATTTTCTGCTGAAGATGCAGTTAGATCAGATATAGATTTTCTTGTTGAGATATTTGATGCTGTAATAAAAGCAGGGGCAAAAACAATTAATGTTCCAGACACTGTTGGTTATTCTGTTCCAAATCTATGGGGACAGCGCATGAAAACATTAATAGAGAGAGTGCCTAATTCAGATAAAGTAATATGGTCAACTCATTGCCATAATGATCTTGGGATGGCTGTAGCTAATTCACTATCAGCTGTTTTAAATGGTGCCAGACAAGTTGAATGCACAATTAATGGCCTCGGAGAGAGGGCAGGAAACGCTAGTTTAGAAGAGATTGTTATGGCTGTTAAAACAAGAAAAGATATTTTTAACCTTGAATCACAGATTAATACTCAGCAAATTGTACCGACATCTAGATTGGTTTCTACAATTACAGGGTATCCAGTTCAGCCCAATAAGGCAGTAGTTGGGGCAAATGCATTTGCTCATGAATCAGGCATTCATCAGGACGGTGTTTTAAAACATAGAGAAACCTACGAAATAATGCTTGCTCAAGATGTTGGTTGGGGAGCTAATAAAATTAGCCTTGGGAAACTTTCAGGAAGAAATGCATTTAAAAGTAGATTAAATGAATTAGGCATTGAAATTGAATCTGAAGAAACATTTAATGCAACATTCGATCGATTTAAATTGCTAGCTGATAAAAAATCACAAATTTTTGATGAAGATATTCACGCTCTAGTTAGCGAGGAATATGTTGAAGAATCCTATGATTTATACAAATTAATTGGATTAAAGACTGCATCAGAAACAGGTAAGACTCCTATTTCTGAAATTGAGATAATGATGGATGGAAAAAACCTTAAGTCCAGTGCAGAAGGCAGTGGTTCGGTTGATGCAGCATTTAAAGCTATTGAATCAATTGTTCAATCACAAGCAGAGTTATTATTATTTTCAGTAAATAATATAACTTCTGGAACAGATTCACAAGGCGAAGTAACTGTTCGCTTATCAAGAGGTGGAAGAATAGTAAATGGCCAAGGCTCTGACACAGATATTGTCATTGCATCTGCAAAAGCGTATATAAGTGCTCTTAATAAATTACACTCGAAATTTGAGCGTGCCCACCCCCAAGTATAGAAGAGGTATTTTTGAATTTAGCTATTTTTGATTTAGATAATACGCTCCTTGATGGGGACTCTGATTATAATTGGGGACTTTTCTTGGTTAAAGAAGGATTGGTTAATCAAAAAAGTCATGAAGCAACTAATAAGAAATTTTATGCTGACTATAATGCGGGTAAATTAGATATTTATGAATTTACTGAATTTCAATTTAGATTTTTCAAGAATAATCCAAGAAAACTCCTTGATAAATTGGTTGCACGTTACATTGACGAAGTTGCGGAATCAATGATAACGCGAAAGGCAAGAAATCTTGTTGCAGAACATAAAGAGAATGGGGATAAATTATTAATAATTACTGCGACTAATAGCTATATTACTAGACCAATTGGTAATTTACTTGGTATAAGTGATTTAATTGGAACTGATCTTGAAGAGGTTGCTGGAGAATTCACTGGTAAAGTTAAAGGAATCCCTTCATTTAAAGAAGGTAAAGTAGAAAGATTAAATCTATGGTTAAAACAAGAAGGACTTATTTTTAAAGATTTAGAACAAACTTTTTTCTATAGTGATTCGCACAATGATTTGCCATTACTTAGAATTGTTAGTAATCCTGTTGCAGCAAATCCTGACGAAATTCTAGAAAGAGAAGCATCTAAAAATAAATGGCCAATAATTTTCTTAAGATAAGTTATTGTTAAGCAATATTTCTAAAACAAATTTTGTGCCAAAATAAGATAATAGAAGAAACATAAAAGCAATAAGAGAAATTACAACTGCCTTTTTCCCTCGCCACCCATATTTCATTCTTCCTAACAACATTGCTCCATATGTTATCCATGCCATAAGAGAGAAAATAGTCTTGTGATTCCAAACTATTGAGGTCCCAAAAATTTCGTTTGTAAATAAAATACCTGAAAATAGAGTTATTGATAAAAGAATAAAGCCAAACCAATAAATTTTAAATAAAATATCTTCCATTGATAGTAAAGAAAAATTACCACTGAAATTTTCTTCATTTTGATATTTTTTTGTTAGATTATTTTGAAATAATAGAATAAAGATAGAAAATATAGCCCCTACAGTTAAAAGACTATACGATAAGATTGCAATAATTATATGAATTATTGAATTTATTGACATCTGAATTTCAAAGGACTGATCGTTTTTAAGAAATGGATGGGATAAAATAATCAATAAAGCTGGTATGAGAGTTAAGTTTTCCAATCCATTAAATTGTATTTTTCTATTTATAAGGTAATAAAAAAAGACCGTTACCCAACTAACTATTAACAATGAATTAGAAAAGTTTAAATTAATACCATTGGATATAGTTGTAATATATATAAGAGAAGCATGCGCTATTAAACCAGTTGTTAATACTAAATTAACCATCTTAGTTTTTGTATGTTTGTTAAAAAACAAAATAAAACATGGTATCAAGTATAAAATTATTGAAAATAGCAGTAATGCAAAATATTCCATAAGTAATGTTTGTTCAAAAAATCAAACACAATTATAATGGATTTCTAATAGAAACCGTTAATAACTAAATTAAATTGAGAACTCTAGATAATGCTTGAAAATTTAACAGAACGATTACAGTCAGTTATAAAAACTATACGTGGCCAGTCTCGCTTTAGTGAAGAAAATATAAGCGACGCTATGAGAGAGGTGAGAATCGCATTAATTGAGGCAGACGTTGCTTTACCTGTTGTGAAATACTTCATTGATCGAGTAAAAGAAAAGGTATTAGGCGCTGAGGTTTTAAAAAGTGTAACACCTGGCCAAGCAATTATTAAAATTGTTCAAGATGAATTAACCAGCTTGATGGGTAACGAAAACGTTGGCCTGGATCTGACTACAAAACCTCCAGCAGTGATCTTAATGGCCGGATTACAAGGATCTGGAAAGACAACAACTGTTGCTAAGTTGGCTAAAATTTTATCAGATCAAAAGAAAAAAGTTTTGGTTGCAAGTGCGGATGTCTATAGACCTGCAGCTATTGATCAACTAAAAACTTTGGCAGCGAGTCTAAATATTGATTGTTTTGATTCATCACCAAAAGATAAGCCCATTAAAATTGCTTTAGCAACTTTAGATTATGCTAAAAAATACTTATTTGATGTTGTCATCTTTGATACTGCTGGTCGATTAGGTATTGATGAAGTCATGATGAAAGAAATAAAGCAATTACATAAAGTGCTATCACCAATAGAAACTTTATTTGTTGTTGATGCTATGCAGGGCCAGGATGCAGTTAACACTGCCAAAGCCTTTGGAGAGGCATTAGCCTTAACAGGTATAGTTTTAACTAAGCTAGATGGTGACTCAAGAGGTGGAGCGGCACTTTCAGTAAGGCATATTACCGATAAACCAATTAAATATATTGGAGTAAGTGAAAAAACTAGTGGATTAGAAGCTTTTCACCCAGAGCGAATGGCCTCTAGAATTCTTGGAATGGGAGATATTGTTGGCTTAGTTGAAGAAGCACAAAAAAATATTGATACGAAAGAAGCAGAGAAACTTGCTGAAAAAGTCACCTCAGGGAAAAATTTTGATTTGGATGATTTTAAAAATCAGATTTCTCAGATGAAGAAAATGGGTGGAGTCGGAGGAATGATGGATAAAATGCCCTCACAAATATCAGGCGCTGCTTCAAAAATTAATCCAGAGGATGGCGACAAGTCCTTAGTTCAGATTGAGGCAATTATTAGTTCGATGACTTTTCAAGAAAGAAAAACTCCTGATGTGATTAAAGCAAAAAGGAAAATAAGAATTGCAAATGGTTCTGGGGTTCAGGTTCAAGATGTAAATCGCCTTCTTAAGCAATTTGGAGAAATGCAAAAAATGATGAAAATGTTCTCTAAAGGTGGAATGAGTAAGATGATGAGAGGCTTGGCAGGTCGATTTCCTGGTATGAGCTAATTTAAATTCACAATGTCCATTGACCAAATTCTAATATTACTAGATAATTCCGTTTCCAATAATGGGGTGTTAGCTCAGCTGGTAGAGCACCGGACTTTTAATCCGATGGTCGGGAGTTCGATCCTCCCACACCCTACCATTATATTATAAAGTAAATATGCAGATTCATTTCTGCATATTTTCTAAAAATATGTTTAAATAATACAAGAATAATTAACGTACTAATAAAAACATATGACCCAACATAAAAATTTATTATTAAACAATCAGCTTTGTTTTTCACTTTACGCTGCTACTAACTCCATCATTCGCTACTATCGTATTTATCTAAATGAGATAGGGATTACTTACACACAGTACCTGGTTTTATTGGTACTTTGGGAGCAGCAATCTTGTAATATTAAGAAAATTGCTGAAATTTTAAAATTGGACTCCCCTACAATTACTCCTATTGTTCAAAAATTAGAAAAAATGAATCTAGTTAATAGAGTTCGTAATGAAGTAGATGAAAGAGTTGTGACAGTTTTACTTACTAAAGATGGTATAGATTTAGAGGCTCAGGTGGCTGACATTCAAAATAAAGTTGCTTGTAAGACACACCTTAAAACTAAAGAATTTAATGAGCTTAAAGGTACTCTAAATAAACTTGCTGATACTATGTCAGAAAAAGAAAAAAAATTAGATAGTCTATTAAAATAAAAAAGACTATGTAAACATAGCCTTTTATTGTACAAACTTATTTCTAAGCTTTACTGATTTGCTGTTTTGTATGGATTTTTATAACCAGCAGTTGGATTAGTTACAATAACATCACGAAAGCTTTGTAAATCACCCATTAATTGACTAATTTCATAATCAGGAACATTCCATGCATAGAATGTTTGCAGGCATTCTGTCATGATGATGTCAAATTCACGATCACTAATATTTAAGTGAGGGTGGCTATCTTTCATATTTTTGCCTCTACCAAATTCATCAGGCTGATATATTTTTGGCCCACCCGTTCTTGCGACGACCCAATTAGTTAACATTACCTTGAATCCTACTTTTGTATGGGCAGCATCGTGAACTGCTTTTAAAGCCGGATTTGCATTCAAAGCTTTATTAACATAAATTTTGTCAACAAGATGATCAACTGTTAAAGCGATATTATACGTACCACCTAATCTTGTATAAAGTGACTCTTCTTCACCTCCAGCTTTTACAACTGTTGAAAAAAATCCTATTACCAATACTGCTAACAACGAACCAAATAACTTCTGAGACAAACTACTAGTTTTTTTTAACATCTTAATACTCCTCCTAAAAGTAAAAGAAAAAATGGCTTTTATTATTATTTGTACTTAGCCGCTCATTATTATTAGCATACAAATCATTTGTACACAATCTATATTTTAAATAAATATGAATTAATAAGTATTTGGTGTGTCCACAAATATGTTAAAAAAAATTTATTTCTTGGTATTAATCCTCTTATCACAATATTCACATAGCTATCCTGCCCAAGCAGAATTATTTGGTTTAAGTGAATCAATGGCGCAAGTATTCGTAACTTTCAAAGGAGGTGTAACTGGCTCTGGTTCTGGTATCGTGATTAAAAAAAATCATGTTGCTACAAACTGTCATATTTTTGCAGATAGTGATGGTGTTAATGTAGTTAAGTTCTTTAAAACATACACACCAATTTCCGTATACGCTGACTGGGAAAATGATTTATGTATTTTAAAGTTTGATAACTTGCCGTTACCTTCTGTCAATCTTAGACCATCAAAAGATTTAAGCTATGAGGAAAAAGTTTTTTCTTTAACATTTCCAAATGATAATCCAATGCCACTTCCTTCTTATGGAAAAATTAAGGCGCTATACCCATTCCAAAAAAGTCATATCATAAGATCTTCTGCGGGCTTTACAGTCGGCTCTAGTGGAGGAGCATTATTTGACCTTGATTTTAATCTTGTAGGTATCACAACATTTAAAAGTCCTGGAAGAAGGGAGGGCTATTATTATTGCCTTCCAACTGACTGGATTAAAGAGTTACTTGAAACAAAAGAGCAAATTAACTTAAAAAGTAATGCAGCTCCATTTTGGAGCCTACCTGAAGACCAAAAACCTTTTTTTATGAGGGTTGTCTTACCTATGCAAAATGAAGATTGGCCACTTATGTTAAATATAGCTAAGTCATGGACTCAAGCTGATGAGGAAAACGCTGATGCATGGTATTACTTAGGTTTTGCTCAAAGAAAAATGATGAATTTAGATTTTGCAAAATTATTTCTCAAGCAAGCGCTCAAGTTAAACAATATGCACTTAGATTCTTTAACTGAACTTGTTGAAATTAGTATCAAGCAAAAAGATGAAATAGAGTTTAATAAAATTGTAAATTCAATATCAAAGATTGATGAAAGCCTAGCCAAATCTTACTTAAAGAACGGTTTATTATGAAAGATAATTGGCGCGCCCGAGAAGATTCGAACTCCTGACCCCTTGGTTCGAAGCCAAGTACTCTATCCAACTGAGCTACGGGCGCATATGCACATATAATTGGCGCGCCCGAGAAGATTCGAACTCCTGACCCCTTGGTTCGTAGCCAAGTACTCTATCCAACTGAGCTACGGGCGCGTGGGCGATATTATAACTTAATTTCAAGGATAATTTAGGTGCAAGATTATCTACTGTGACACTGGAAGCGTTAGAACCGGACCAACTTTTTCTATGTTCCCTGATTGTAAAGCGCTTATCTGATTAAGTAGCATTAATGTGTACTTACTCTCCATATCATTATCTTTGATAAAAAACCAATGACCTCTATATTTTACCTTTACAGAAGCATTACTAGGTTTCTCTTTATGAGAATAAACAACAAAAAGATCTGAGAGAATATCTTGCCAATTAAAGTTTTGGCCATCTTGTTTTTTGGTAACCTTAACTCGGTTATTGATGATGTCATCATGAGGTATAAGAACTCCATGGGACAAGAAAAATTGAATACCTGCTAACGACCTTAAATTAATTTCAATATTTTCCACTTCTGTTCCGCTTGAGAAACTTGTAGTTAATGGAATAATTGTATTTTTAGTGGATAAATTTAATGCAGTCAGAAGAGTCTTAACATCTTTTGATTCACTATATTTTTCCCTAATTCTAAGTGCAAGCTTATTACGATTACCTTCAAATTGATAACCAAAGCTAATGATACTTTTTTGTTGAAGTCGGTAAAAAATATTAGCTAATACTTTAAATTCTTTATAAGATGGCTCAAGAGCCGGGGTTGGCCCAGATGCTTCCGATGCATTATTTATACCATTAATTTTATTAGCAGTTAGCCTCAGTAACCTTTCAATACTCCAGCCCGATCTAGTTAGGAGCAATATAATTTCAGGTTGAATCGGACTTAATACATTTCTTACATAATTAGATCCCTGAAGAGGTAGGTATGTGATAGTTGGTTTTTCACTATAAGACCCATCAGTACGGATGCCAAGATTGTTATTATCCGTACCTTCAAAAATGTTAGCTATTAAACCACCGCTTCGCTTCCATTCAAGAGCAGTGGATACACTATTAACTTCTAAAATCGCAATACTATCGGCATACCTTCTTCTAACTAAATTTAATAACATCTCCTCGTCATTAGTATTTGCTAGTACCTTATTGTATTCATTTCTTCCATTTTCCATGAAGTCTGGACCAAGCTGAGAGCAGCCTGACAGCAAAATTATTAACAAAGCTATAGCTAGTAGGAGGGGGCGTTGATATGCAATTTTATTGAAAGTTATATACACAAGAACATTATAGATAGTTTTAACTTACTTAGCTTTAAAATTAATATTAAATTATTGGAATAATAACTGAGATATTTATTAATATAAATTATACCTAAATAGTTGATTTATTTTGGGCAACTATAAAAACTGAGCGTGTAGCAGCTGTAAAATCACATTTAATAATATCCCAACCTGCATCTTCCACAGCTTTTTTTAACTTATTTAGTGGATAGTTTTTAAAGCCAATTTCCCACTGGTGGCCTAATTGACCATCGACTGGATCTCCTTTTTTAAAAGCCCTAAAACTATTCCTAAATTTAAAAGCTGTATGTTTTTTAATAGTATGACTATTTACATATAAACTAAAATTAAGTTGCGGAGCATTGTAAGGAACAGATAAGATTAAATATGGAACTTTACTTTTATAAAATTTAGACAATAAATCACATGATTTTTCAAAAGGAAAATGTTCAAGTACTTCACAACATAAAATACAATCCTGATTTGAATATACCTCAGGGGTAGCTTTCCATAAATCAGCAATAATATGTGAGGAAGCTCCTAAAAGATTACGCTTCATAAAATCTAATGTCGTTACTTCATAACCTGCATTTGCAAGCAAGGCAGTTGGTACACCATATGCGGGCCCTATTTCCATAATACGTTGTACGGGTAAATTTTCTAAAAGCTTAACTTGAAACCATTGGTGTACGATTCTTTTTTCAGAATAGTAAGCGTACCATTGACGCTTATGGGCATCTAATTTTGAATTTTTCATCTTGAAAAGTCTTTATTTAATTAATTTAATTTATGTAAAAAACGTATGATAAAATTATTTATTAAACCCAACATAAGGTATTTAAAATGGCTCTATCAATGTATGAGATTTCAATCCCAATGTTTATTCATAATTTTAATATTCTATCTGGAATTTTATTAAA
>ENA-ORXF01001447-ORXF01001447.1-marine-metagenome-genome-assembly--contig:-NODE-1447-length-15342-cov-9.678742_pt1 | contig 15342 bp, 8 predicted proteins | sample MGYA00237864_ERZ511476 | MGnify/ENA primary metagenome ERZ511476 (study PRJEB26306, sample SAMN06343908) | marine metagenome | isolation source: coastal waters | place: Atlantic Ocean: West Antarctic... | reverse complement strand
TTCTTGGAAATCTTGCTTCAGTTCTTGGAAATCTCGCTGCAGTTCCTGAAACTGTGCTTCTTTGTTGATTCTGGCTGTTTGTTCATCTGTTATTGCATCTCGTAGATGTTGTATTATATCTTCACTTTTCTCTTTTTGTTCTTTTTGTTTTTTTTTGTTTTTAGTCATATTTTGTTTTAATGTGTCGTGTTCTTTTTTAATTTCTTCTACTTGTAAATTTAATTGATTATATTTTTGACTTAAGATAAAGTGTTCCTTTGTAAGATTTTCATGTTCTGTATTGACTGTATTAAGGTGTTTTGTTAATTCAGTCACACACTCAATTCTAGTCAAAAGATCTTTGTTAATTTCTTCCAAACTCTTTTTGTGGTTTAATTCAATATCATGTATTTTTTTTTTATACAGCTTACATTCAGAGTTTGATTTACCATATTGATCAGAAAAGAACTCATTGTCCAATGTTAACAATGAAATCATTTTTTTATAATTCTCTATTGATGTTAAGAACGATACAAATTCTTCTTCATTGTCAATATTGCTTTTGGCATGGTTGTTTCTTACATCTGCATAATCATTATGTATCTCATTGAGTATCTCCTTCATTCTTTTTTTGTCTAATTCAGACTGTTGAGCAGTTTTTCCAGACACATCAACACTTGAAATTCCATCGAGTAAATCAATCAATTGATTTATTTTTTTTTCGAATGCTGTTTGCAAATTTTCTTGAATCGTCATATCTGGATCATACCCACTGTGTTGGAATCCTGACAATCTTTTTTTCATTTCGTCTGCATAAAATGATATGTCTTTGATACGTTTTTCATCGATTTCACTAGTAATGGGTGAAAAATTCAGTTTCCAATATTCCAATTGATGTAAATACAACTTCCACATACCAATCATATCGAATACTATTGGTCCATACATGTTGACAATATATTCTCTTGGACGTTGGCCATTATTGGAATTTTTTTCAATGGCGTCTAGTATCATGCCAATCTTTGGCGTATATGCGCTGATCTTCATCAATAGCAATGTGTATTCTGCTTGTATCAAATCGCTTAATGAGGTGTAGTGATCCTCTTTGTATTCTCCAATTTGATACATTGTCTTATATGCCACGAGTGTTTTATACTATAATTCGGATAAAAAGTACAGAGATATTAGTATAAAAGATGCATTTATATTTCAGACAGCTGTCTTCTCTATGGAGACCGATTGCCCTCCAGTACCGGTGCTGCGTAAGAATTACGCCGAGTTAAATTTAGAGTTTGGGCAGAATATCCCGCAGGAGGTATATGATGCATGGGTGGAAGATTTCATGGCATACAACACAGCTATTAGAGCACTCGATACATGGCATAATTCGGATCTAGAGTTGAGGCTAGAAGCAATGGCCGCATCGCTGAGAGAAGAGGCAGCAGCAAAGGACGCGTTGCTTAAATCAGAGGCAGAAGCAATGGCCGCATCGCTGAGAGAAGAGGCAGCAGCAAAGGACGCGTTGCCTGGAGAAGAGGCAGCAGCAGAAGAGCCCGTTGTCAACGAAGCAGATGGTCCATTACAAGCAGGTGGAACCGCAGCTCGTTCTAAACGAATCAGATGGTCCTGCAGGTCCATTAAAAGCACGTGGGCCATTAAAGGCACGTGGCCCATTAAAAGCACTGCGCGGCGTCTGGTCCTTTTTGGGCTTGCGGTAAAGCTCATTCAAGCAGTTCATGCTCTGGCGATCAGGCGCATGTACTAGAAACTACTACCAGTGTAGGTTCGAGTATGCAAACGCTCTTCTCGCTTTAGAAACCGATAGTATTCTTTATTGAATTGGTGGCTTCAAATAAAACAAAAATTTACAATTTGTTCGAATTCCTCAAGTATCTTCCGTCGGGCAGCATGAGCGACCCCTTGATGCAGCGGTTCTGCTGGACGAGCACTTTCGCCACTGGCATGCAGATATCGTCATCGAGCTGCGGCACGTCCACGATAAAATAGCCTCCCTTGCTCGTGTTCCTGAAGGCCTTGATGAGCCCGTAGTACCCGTTGAGCTGTCCCGGAAGACCGTTCGTGGTCGTTCCCGACACCTGGAAGACCTGGTTGTAGAAGTTGCCCTGTTGGATGTCGTGGGCGTCCATGGGCGCCCAGGAGAGGTTGATGTTGTCGTCCTCTTCGAGAAAGGAGGGTGGCAGCTCGTCGGACATCGTGATACTTCTAAGATGAGCTCCGTTGTCTTTATATGGGCGGTGAGGAGGCAATATTAGCGCCGCGACGGCAACATTAGCGCCGCGACGGCAAGATTAGCGCCGCGACGGCAAGATTAGCGCCGCGACGGCAGCATTAGCGCCGCGACGGCAGCATTAGCGCCGCGACGGGCGTGAGAGCTCGTCATACATACATGCATAACTTAGCGAGAGCGCTTGTTCAGCCGGATCACGTCGAGCTCCGTGAAGCGCACGAGCCTGGTCTCGTCGCAGATGGAGAGGCAGAGCTCGAAGGTGAGCTGCTCGTGCACGACGAAGACGTCGGCGACGCGCGCCGGCGCGTGCGCCTGTATGCTGCGCATGTCCGAGAGGGAGATCTGGCTGTTTTCGGCGGTGACCGGAATGCGGAGCTCGTACGTGGCGTCCCGCTTGACGAGCGTGGCGAGCGGGAGGTTGAGGAGCGGTATGAACTCGAGCGCCACGAGTGCTATGTTGTCGACAACAACACGGTCGGCCTCGAGGCACGCGCGCAGCACGGCGTCGGGGAGCTTCGGGCGGAGGGTCTGGCCGAGGGCGTGGGCGAGGCTCATTCGTCGGACGCGGGAAGCTCGTAAATATTGCCGGTGTCGGCACGCCCGAATCCGAACGCCAGCTCGCCCGGCGCCGGCGAAACTCGCAGTGGGTCGTATAAAAGATGCAAAGAAGTCTGACACGCGCATACCGTCAACATGTCCATTGTTGTTGATGCGTTCGGCCATCTCTCGGCTGAAACTCGCAATCGCCTCAAAAATCTGGAGCAGGTCCGAATGTACCTCGCTCTCGTCGGTGACGATCTCTGTAACCTTGCGCAGCAGCGGTACTTCGAGCACGCCGGACAAGACATTAAAGACGCGACGGAGAGTCAAGTGCTTGACTTGTTCACTCATTTGAAACCCCATAAGAGACAAATTTATGCCAGCACGCCCTTCAGAGAATGGGACCTTATCATGGCGTGCAATTTTCTTCTGGCAAGAGGAGTGGTGACACGCTGTGGATACAAGGAACACGATGCAGCAACGAGGCCGACACAGTTGAAGGCGATGAGATGTGATAAGCACATAGGCATAGGCCGCACGTGCATCTGCGGACGCGCGCATCGATGGTTCGAGACGTCAATGGCCCACGTTGCATGGAATGACGAGACTTTTGATATTGGCCGCTTTGCCGTTTTGGTCCGCGGTGGTTTCACGAACATGCAAACGATGCATACCAGTCTGCCGTACTTCACTACGGCGCACTGCAACACAGCCCACGCAGCTGTCACGACGATCAAGATTCGCAACATGGTCGCTCATATGTCACTCAACATGAACACGGGTATCACGAACGAGATCGCGACCTGCATCCTCGAGCTACTGAGCGACGTTCGTGGAACAATTGCGTTCGAACGTGGAGTAGGATTCACCCGACCGACAATCAGGCTCGAATTGAGAACCCAACTGAACCCGCGTCGCGCCGTTGAGCGAAGGCCGTATTGCGCCGACGACCGAACGAACACGGTCGACTGGATACCTCAATACCAAATGCCGCCTGGCCCAAGGCACCTGGTCGAACCGATGCCTCATCGGCCTCCCACCTCTGAAGGAAGCCAAGTGTACCGGCCTTACACGAGTGACCAAAAGAAACGGAAATCCGAGGAGAGGAACAGCAGCAGCGACTCCGGCTCGTTTGGAGGATTTCACAGACCATGCGGAAGAGCTTCCACATCGCGTGCAAGATATTCCTACTCGGATGGAGGACCTTCCAACTCGGATCAGAGCGATCACAAGCGGCGGCGCCACTATGAGGGTGGTATTGGCTGCCCACAGTAGTGTGTTTGGTCTTGTAATAAACAAAAAAAACTACGCGTGCTAGCAGATTGTATTGCCCGTCGGCCGGCGAGTATAAGAGGCCGACGATGTCCGGGCAATGGTGCGCCTGAGCTTGGTCGTGCTACTGCTCACGATCGTGCGCTCCGCGCCGGCGCCCCCCGCATGCAAAGCCTGCCAGGCCGGCACGTTCTGCTTCAACGACACGCTGCACAGCTGTCCGCGCGACAGCACGAGTCGCGTCTCTGCAGACAACGTGACTGCGTGCGTGTGTGCCGCGGGCTTCCGCCAGGTTTCCAGCAGCAACCACTCGTGCGTGCTCTGCGAAGCCGGCACGTACTGCGTGGCCGAGCGCCAGCGGCCGTGTCCGGTCCGCAGCGACTCGGGGCCAGGCTCCGCGAGCCTCGCGGCGTGCGTGTGCGACGCGGGGTATGCAGGCGCCCCTGCTGACGCGGTCCAGTGCGTGGCGTGTGCGCACGCGCAGTACGAGATCAACAACGAATGTCGCGACTGCAGCGCCGACAGCGACTCGGAATCCGCCTCGTCGGCGGCGACCGACTGCACGTGCAACGCAGGATACACCGGCGGCGACGGCCAGGCGTGCTCGGCGTGCGCCAGGGGCAAGTTCAAGAGTGGCCGGGGCAGCGCAGCGTGCGCGTCCTGTGCCCAAAATTCCGACGTGCGGGAGGCAGCCAGCGTCTCCGCCGCCGCATGCGACTGCAACGCGGGGTTCGCGCGGCGCGGCGGCGCCTGTGCGCGCTGCGCTTTTGGGACATACAAGAAGGCGCTGGGCGACGGCGCGTGCGACGACTGTCCGACGCACTCCAACACGACAGACACCGGCAGCACGGCGCTTGCGGCGTGTCTCTGCCTGCCCGGCTTCGGCCTCGACGTCGGAAAGTGCACTCGATGCTCGCCTGGCCATGCCAGCAGCGGGGGGGCCGCCGCCTGCCACGCGTGCGCGTCCGGCTCGCACGCCCCCGGCGCCGGCCACAGCACGTGCGTGCCGTGCGGCGCCGACTCGTGGCAGGACGCGGAGGGGCAGTCGGAGTGCGTGCCGTGCCCGGCGCAGGCACGGAGTCTGGCCGGCAGCAAGGCCCAGACGGCCTGCCTGTGCAACCCGGGGTTCTCCGGCCAGAAGGCCTGCACGGCCTGTGCCGCCGGCACGTTCAAGACCGGCACCGGGCCCGCCGCGTGTGCTCGCTGCGACACCGGGACCACAACGACGGCGACGGCCGCAGCCGCAGCCGCGGCCTGCACGGCCTGCCCCGCCGGCACGTACGGGCTCAGCGGCGCGGACGACGCGGCCGTGTGCGCAGCGTGCGCCGAGAACACAACGCTGGTGCGAGGGTCGGGAGAGCCCGGACAGTGCCTGTGCAGCCCTGGCTACGGCGGGGACGACTGCGCGGCGTGCAGTGCCGGCAGCAACAAGACCCAACTCGGCCCGGGCGCGTGCGTGCGGTGCCCGCCGGGCCACGTGTCCGGGGAGGCCGCCGCGGCGTGCGCGGCGTGCGCAGCGAACACGTTCGAGACCGCCCGCGCGGAGTGCCGGCCGTGCCCGGCACACTCGCACGCCCCCCCGGGCACCCACGCCACATGCCCGTGCGACGCCGGCTACCCGCTCCTCGACGGGGCCTGCACCGCATGCACGCCCGGACACTACGAGGCGGCCGGCCTCTGCGTGCAGTGCCCCGCCGACACCTTCGGCGTCGACACCGCCGCCGTCTCGCCGGCCGTGTGTGTCGCGTGCCCCCCCAACTCGACGAGCGCGGCCGGCGCCAACCATTCTCTGGCCTGCCGGTGCGTGCCGGGGTACACGGGCGAGAGCTCCTGCAGGCAGTGCGCTGAGGGCACATACAAAACCGTCGCCGGCACCGCGCTGTGCGTGGAATGCGCGGCCGGCACGCACTGGCCGCAGGACAAGACGGAGCGCAGCAAGCAGCTGTGCCGGGCGTGTCCCGGCAACTCGACCTCGGGTGCGGCCGCTCACGGCGTCTACAACTGCCACTGCAGCGCGGGGTTCAAGCGGGTCGACGACAAGTGCGAGCAGTGTCTGCGCGGGCAGCACTGTGCGGGCGGCGTGCATGCCATGCGCACGTGTCCGCTCAGGTCAAGCTCGGCCGCCGGCTCGGCGTCTATCGCAGCCTGTGTCTGCGAGCCGGGCTATCACGGCGCCAACGGAACATGCGCAGTGTGTCCGGTCAACATGTACTGCGAGGGCGGCCGCGTCGCCGCCGCATGTCCTCTGCACGCCACGACCCTCACCCGCGCCGGCAGCAGCCGGCGTGCCGCGTGCGTCTGCGCCGGCGGATACTACGAATTCGCCGGCGTGTGTGTGCTGTGTCCGCTCGGGTCGTACTGCCACCAGGACGAGCGATTTCGGTGCAGGGCCAACGCCAGCTCGATCCGTGGCTCCGGGAACAAGACCGACTGCCACTGCGACGCCGGCTTCGTGTCGGAGGCGGGCGTGTGCGCCGCCTGCGGCAGCGGCGATCTCTGCAGCGGGGCGACGACCAACTTCAACGCCGTACACCTCACCGTCGAGCTGCAGCCGCCGGGGCAGGCGTCGGCGCGGAGACTGCGCAGCCAGGACTGGTTCGATGAGACGGTGCTCAGTACTGTCGTCGCCAGGGCGCTCAACCTGACAGTCGACGACGTGACCGTGCTCGCGACGAAGTGGACAGGTGCGAGCGTCGAGGTGGACCTGGTCGTGGCCACAGCCTCGGTCGCGCTCGCTGAAGACCTCGCGGCGATGCTCTCGGCGCCTCCACCGCACTCGGAGGGCGCGCCCGCCGCGCCGGCGCTCCCGCTCCTGGCCCGCGTCCTCAGCGCGACTTTCAGCGTGTCTGCCGCGTCGGCCGCGGTGCTGACGGCCAAAGACCCGCACGCCCTCCTAGACGCCGCCCCGCAAGGACCCGACAACGAGACCGCGCCCGTGATGTCGACGGCCTACATACTCTCGCGGGTCCCGGGGCTGACCGCCACGGTCTCGGTGGCCGCGCCCGTGGCGTGTGCTGTACAGGCCACCGTCCGCGGCGGCGTGTGCACGTGCGCCCCGGGAGCGTTCTGCGAGAAGCCCGAGGCCAGGGGGTGCTTGCAGGCCTCGGAGTGCAGCGCCTGCGCGGCGGGCTCGTACTGCAGCCACAACGCGGCCACGCGCTGCCCCGAGAACGAGACGGCGCCGGCCGAGAGCGGGCTGGCCACGGCGTGTCGCTGCCTCTCCGCACACTACCGCGACAACCACTCCGACTGCAAGTTCTGTCCGCAGCACTCGTACTGTGCGGACGAGAAGCGCCACGAGTGCCCGCTCTTCGACCCCGACCTTGTCACCGACGGCCCGGGACGCACGACCCGCACGGCGTGCCACTGCCGGCCCGGCTTCTTCCGACTCACGCACGACGACAAGTGTCGGCCGTGTCCGCTCAACTACTACTGTCCGAGCGAGTACGAGGTGTACGCGTGCATGCAGTATGGCTACACGGAGACCACCGCCTCGGAGTCCAAGTCGCAGTGCTTCTGCCACGGCGGCTTCCAGTGGGGCGAAAGCGACGACTCGTGCTTGCCCTGCGAGAACCACGTGTGCGGCGGCGGCGAGGTCACCGACTTCTGCGACGCGTCCCGCGTCCCCGACCGCGAGCACACGGCGTGCGTGTGCCGGCCCGGGCTGTACCCGCTCAACCACCGCGAGTGCCAGCCGTGCCAGGCCGGGCACGTGCGCGCGGATCGCGGCGACGGGCCGTGCACGCCCTGCCCGACCGGCACCTTCTCGGCCAACACGACGCACTGTCTGCCCTGCGCAGCGGACATGAACACAACGGGCTCCGGCCACGCGCACTGCCGGTGCGACGCCCCGCTCATGTTCGTCGGCGGGCGCTGCGAGCCGTGCCCCGTCGACACGTACTTCGAGGCTTTCGACGCGTCCAACCGCACCCGCATCGCGAGCCTCGTCGTGCATTCCTGGAACGCGGCGACGGCGACGGTGGGCACCGTCACGCGGCAGTGGCACCGCGGGCTGTGCAAGCGCTGCCCGGCCTCGGCGAGCACGCTCGGCATGCGCGGCCTCACGGCGCCCGCAGTCTGTCGCTGCGACCGGGGGTTCCGCTTCCTCCCGGCCCGCGGCGAGTGCAAGGCGTGCCCCGCCAACACCTTCGAGGCGGACAGCATCTGCTTCCCGTGCGGCATCGACGCCGTCAGCCCCAACTCCAGCCTCAGCGAGGCGGCCTGCGTGTGCCCCGAGGTGCCGTGCGCGCACGGCGTGCAGCGCCCGCCGAAGCTCTTCGGCCGCCACTGTCTGCTCAAGTGCGACCCCGTGCTCGACGTGTGCACGGCCTGTGCCGCGGGCACGGCCAAGCCCAACGTCTCGGCGGTCGGCAACAACGACGCGTGCGAGCGCTGCGCCTTCAGCGAGTTCCAGGAGGCCGCGGCCAGCACCGCGTGCGACGCGTGCACGCCCACGCGCGCGCACCTGCTCGCGGGCGCGACGAACCGCAGCGCGTGTCTCTGCGCACCCGGCCACGCGCCCGACCCCGCAGCCCCGGCCCGCAACGCCCCGTGCCTCCCGTGCGCACCCGGCCACTACAAGCCGAGCCTCTCCAACGCTCAATGCCAGCAGTGCGACTTCGGAAGCTTCATGCCCGGCGCCGGGGCGACGGCCTGCCTCTCGTGCGCGCTGTTCGCGCCGGTCGCCAACGCCAGCACCACCGCGTTCCAGGCCTCGCGCAGCGACGCCGACTGCACGTGCCACCCGGGCCACGAGCGGCGCGGCGCCGCGTGTGTCGCGTGCCCCGCGGGCTCGTTCCGGACGACCAAGGGCACCGAGGCCTGCGCGCAGTGCGGCGCCGCGCTCCTGCCGCACCACTACGGCCACGCGGCGGTGTCGACGGCCCTCTTCAAGCACTGCGTGACGTGTCCCGTGCACGCCGGGCAGGACAACGCCTCCGTCTCGCGCGCCACGCCCATGCTCGAGGAGGCGCACTGTCTGTGCTTCCCGCACTTCGAGCACAACGGCTCCGCGTGCGCGGCGTGCCCGGAGTTCCACGTGAAGCTCGCGTACGGCCCCGGCCCGTGCGCGCTGTGCCCCGCCGGGTATTTTGTGACCCTCGACGGCCTGCAGTGCGACCGGTGCCACCTCGACACCCAGAACCCGCAGCAGGACGAGCTCCGCGAGCACTTCGGGATGGCCGTCAACGAGGGCAACGCGACGCTGCTCTGGGGCGAGACCCAGGACGACTGCGTCTGCAGTCTGGGGTACGAGCGCCAGGGCGCGCACTGCCACGCCTGCCCGCTCGGTCAGTTCCGGGGCACGCGCCTGCCCACGGAGTGCGGCCTCTGCGCCGCCGGCACATACTCCGACACGGCCGCCAGCGAGGCGTGCACGGCATGCCCGGCGCATGCCTACACCAACAGCACCGGGAGCGTCAGCCTGCAGGACTGCGGGTGCGAGGCCGGGTACGAGTGGCACGGCGAGGGGTGCCAGGCCTGTGCGGCCGGCAGCATCCGGCCGACCATGCAATTCCATTCGCAGTGCGAGTCGTGCGTCACCGGGTACTACCAGGACAGCACCGCACAGACACAGTGCAGGCAGTGCGGCGCGCACGAGTGGAGCGAGGCGCCCTTCTCCGGCCTCGGCTCGTGCCGCTGCGACGCGGGCTTCGGCTCGGACGCGGCCGGCGCGTGCGCCGCGTGCGCGCACGGGCGCTACTCGGCGGGCGGCAGCGCCAACGCGCAGCGGCCGGCGTGCGCATCATGCCCCGCCAACAAGAACACGAGCGCGACGCACCAGACGAGCATCGCGGCCTGCGAGTGTGTGCCCGGACACGGCGTGCCCGCCGCCAGTCCCGAAGATCAAGAGTGCGAGGCGTGCCCGACCGGCTACTACGCCGCCGGCGGCTCCAGCACGCCCTGCGTGCACTGCGGCTTCGGCGGCATCACGGACCCGCCGGTCGCGGCCCGGACGTTCGAGGCCTGTCGGTGTAACGCAGCGGCAGGCCTGCTCTCGGCGGCATGAAACGGTTTGCAGATCTGCAACCAATACACTCTGCGGCATGAGATTCTTTGTAAATTGTTTATATATTCAAACCAGTCCAGCATATTTTCAAATCAGCCTAGCAGAATCGCGCAATAGCATTCGACCGACATCTCCGCTTCCACGACCTCAGCCGGGCGCATCTCCTCCACCGGCGGCGCAAACTCGAAACACTTCTCGAGCAACCTTTCTCCCTTTTGCATATAGTTTTTCACACGTTTGATGAGGTTTTCGTCTTCGTCTTGAACATCCGCACACCACAAAAGGGTCCATATATCAAATAATATCGACTGCGATGTCCGGAGGTGACCCTTGGCATCCCGGAGGTGACCCTTGGCATCCCAGCGGCGACCCGCACCCTTGGCATCCTTTGGCTCGTCTTTTTTCTGATAATAGAGGTATTGATCGATAGCGAGGACAGCCCTTTCCTGCTCCAATTGCGCTGTTTTCAAAAACGTTTCTACATGCTCTGTTTCTTGGCATTCATTCTCCGTGAAGCCTTTAAGCAGCCAAATCATGAAGGCATCTTGTTCCGTGTTCATTTGTACAATGCCTTCGTGCGACCCCCCTTTGTCTGGGTGGTGATCTCTGTACCATCTATTCCGTGCCCGCTTCAGCGGCGCTGGACAGACGGTCTCGTGGTCGTTCACCCATTCGCTCTGAGGTCCCAGCATCAACAACAATTTACGCTTTGTATCCCTGTCGAATTCTTCTTCGATCAAGCCGAATTTCAACGCGAAGTGCAGAGACGCGAGGTCCTTCTCGGGTACCTGCGTCATTTGGTAACGTCGCCGTGTCCACAACCTGAGGTGCTCGAGGTGTTGATATATGGCCGTCTCAGGGTGCATATTTTTCATGGTTTTCTTAATAAAAGCTAATTCCGTATGCAATGGCCCTGCCTTTGTCATGATCTTTGTAATTCGCCTCAGATAACTGTCTTATATACTAGATAGTGTCTGTAAACAGTAGGAAAGGACGATGCGCAGGTGTGTGCGATTTTGTTTATTGAGCTCGTGGTCACATGTCGTCAGACGGACTGTTCGGGAGAGTGTCCGATACCGGATTCAGCAGTGTTTGCGAAACCAGCGTCTTCAGAGTTTTGTGGATGGTGTCCCGGTGGGCGTGTATCTCGCTGGCCGTGATACCGTCAGCCGCTGCCAGAACCGATATGTGGTCAAACCACTTATCCGGCTTCTCTCCAATGCACGGAGTATAGCACGCTATTTGGTCTGTGTCGCCCTCCATGCAATCGAACGCCGTCTTCATCAACTCACCAAGTCGAGTGGCCACCTGGTCCATCCTGGCTGCTTTGGCTCGTTGCGCTGTCTCCGACTGCTGCATCTTCTCTATCGCTTCTGTGCTGAGGTCCAGCTCCAGGGTGTACTGGAGCTGCGCTGTATTGATCTCCAGTTCGAGCTGCTCTATCGTCAGTCGGCCAGCCTTGTGCTTCTGGCAGAGCATCGCCTGTCGTTTCTGCCACGCGATATACTTCTTTTTCTGCACCCCCTTCAACGACGCGATGGTTTTCTTTTGCTGGGCAGGGGCGGGGGGTTTGACAGAGGGCGCGCGCTGCTTCACATAGGCGCTCAGGACCGACGCAGACCCGGCCGGCTTGCTGGCGAGGAGCCTCTGCTCCTTCCTCTTGCGATGGGCGTTGTGCGCCTCGGCATTACGGTCTTGTATCAGTTTCATGCGGGCGTCCGCTGTCGCGGCCAGCTCCGCCGACGTCGCCGCGGGAAGCAGAGCATTCGCAGCGCGGCGGGCCTCTATCTTTTGCCTTCTCTCGGCGCTTCTGACTTGTTTCTCGGCCGCTTCTTTCTCCTTCGTTTTTAGATATACGATATACGCCCGATTGCATCGGTACTGGTTCGAGGCGCTGGGCAGCTCTGTCTTCAACCGTTGCCCCCGCACGTTTGAAAGTTTCAGAACGAAGTCTATTATGCCGATGGAGTAAAGGAATTTCACGCATCGTCGGTCCCCCTCGACGAAGTCTTGGCACACTTTCAGCCACGGCAGAACGTCGCCGTGGCTGTTGATGGCAAGGATGTCGCCCTCGGCAGTTGTTCCGTACGCCACAACGGCATGGAAGCTCTGGCTGTCGTGCCTCATCTTCACAACCACCAACATAGCCGTGAGGCCTTCTCTGGACTCGAAGTGGAGCTTAAACGTCTTAAAGTCGTAGTTCGGCTCTACTGGGACGCGGTTGCCCAACACAACCTGCACGAGGTAGTCCGGGTGCTGGCAAACCATCAACATCCGATGCGCGCTCTCGAACCCTCGCAGAAACTTCAGCGCTTCGTTCCCGTCCCAGCACAGGCCACTTCCAAGGATGTGTGCTCGCAGCGTCGACATGGGTATCGTGTACGCGGGGTATTTCTTCGCGAGCACGATGTGGATCAACTTGGCGAAAGCGCAGGCGACGCAGCTACCACTTTTTCCTTGGTTGTGCTCTTGTTCTCCGTAGTGCTCCAGCACAGTTTCACACAGACCGAAGGGGACCATCTCCTGCATGGCCTCTGCCATCTTGGACGACATTCAGTATGCATGCCCCGGGAAGCGGTCCTCTTTTATATTGCGACCGACACGACCGCATGGACACAGCGCGCCGCAGGCGCACAGTACAAGTCAGTGGAAACGACAGGCAAAAGGGGCTGACCAATGTGCAGTTTACTCAATAAATAACACGCCCAACCACACCCCTCTCTCTCCACCGACGCGAGGCGCCGCCCGTCACGCCCTGACCTCGGCCGAGGCGCCGAAGCACTCGCGGCAGCGGCAGCCGAGGATGTGCGCGGCCCCGAGCGACACCAGACACTCGTTGCCGACCACGATGCGGACCGTCGTGGTCGGCGAGAACCCGTGGCCCTCGAGCTTTGCGACGAGCTGCTTGATGTACATGACGTAGCACTCGCCCTTGTGCGCCTCCCGGTCGCGCTTGAGGCAGCGCAGCGAGCAGTACGGGACGGCCTCGCACTCGCAGCAGACGACGCTGTAGCCGAGGGGGCGGTTCACCGTGTGATGCACCTTCGAGCGGCACGCGGGGTTCGAGCACACGCTGTACCGCACGACGCGGGCGTCCCGCAGCCACGGCAGGAGCCGCACGCCGCACGATATGGAGTGTGCGGGGCCACTGCGCATCTGCCTCTGCAGCAGATCGAAGTGCAGGCGCGAGCTGGGCCGGGCGAACGGGATCGTCGCGAGCTCCGCGGCGGTCAGCGGCTGCATCGTCACGGCATACTCCGAGATGAAGCGCTCGAACGCGAGTCGCATCTCCGGCGAGACGTCGGCGAGCCAGAGCACGCGCAGGCACGCCCACACCGCGCCCAGGCGCGGCCCGAAGAGCACGCCGCTGCCCGCCTGCGGGCCCTTTGTGCCGATCAGCAGCGCCGCGAGCGCGATCGTCCGCTTGTCGCTCTCCTCGAGCGGCGCCAGCAGGCGGTGGAACTCCTCGACCGCCGCCTCGCTGTTCTCGTTCCGCGCCCCGATGATCTCTGCCTGCAGGGTGTCCAGGAAGCCGTTGCGCGCGACGAGCTCGCACAGAAGCCTCTTCTCGCGCCCTCGCATCGCCCGCCAGGCCCTCTGCACCACGCATGCAGAGCGCTCGCGCCGTGCGTCCTGGGATCGCTGCAGCCGGCGCGCCCGGACCTCGGCGCGCGCCCACAGCGCCCGCACGGCGCCCGCGATGCGCGTGGCATGCGGACCAGCGAAGCGGTTGCACGCCCCCACCACCGCCCCGAGCGCGTCCTGCAGGCGCCCGACCTCGCCCAGAGCGCGCACCGTCACGCCCAGGTTCGTCTGGATGTCGGTCTCGAGCTCGCGCTGCCTCGCCTGCAGCTCGTGCTGGCGCCCGTAGGCGCCGCTCAGCTCGGCCGCGCCGGCGTCGCGCTCGAGAGCCACCCTCTGCATCAGCTGCTGCGCTGCGAGCAGCTCGCCTCGCAGCAGCTCGGCCTCCGCGCCGCCCGGGCCGCGGCGCCCGAGCTCGGCGGCCAGCGCGTCGCGCTCGGCGCAGAGCACGGCGCTCGCCCTCTGTTCCACCACGAGCGCGCGACGGCACTCGTCCCTGCGCCGGCGCACGTTGCCCATCTCCGTGGCGGTCGTCTCGTGCCTGCGCATCTCGTCGGCCAGGCGCGTCTCCGAGGCCCCGAGCTCGGCCGCTTTCTCGGCCGCCAGCGCCAAGACCACGGCCTCGAGCACCGCCACGCGCCCCTCGGCCTCGAGCGTCTCCGGGGCGGCCGGCCTGGCCGCCAGCTCGGCCTCGAGCTCCGCGACGCGCGCCTCGGCCTCGGCGTGCTGCCGCAGATCCCCGGCGAGCGTCTTGAGGGCGAGCGCGTGCGAGGCGCAGACCCGGTCGTGCGTGCTCTGCAGCGCAGCGTAGTTCTCGATGCTCTCCTTGTACTGCTGCAGGATGAAGACGCTCCTCACCTCGGCGGCGGCGTACTGCGACTGCATGTGGTCGCGCGCCGGAGAGAAGAAATAGTGCGCAAAGCAGGCCGCCTCCCCGTGCTCCTGCAGGTCGGCCAGCGCACAGTCGGCCTGTGCCAGCACGTATTCCTCGAGCCCGTCGAAGGCGAGCGCGATGCGCTCGCGCGTCACCATGGAGTTGTCCCCCATGATCCGGGCCACGATTCTGTCGGGGATCTTGCAGTACTGCGGACGGTTGCGCGCCCATGTGCTCGAGAGGCAGATGTCCTTGACCCGGTGCAGCAGCAGCGCATGCACGGCGCGATTGTGCGCGTGTGGGATGACCAGCAGCGCGAGCCCGGCCGTGAATGCTGCGGCCGAGTCCATCACGGCCAGCTCAGCGAGAGCAGAGCGGAGTGCGCGAACGTCACCTTGGCGACTGTCGAGGAAGGCCTCGAACTTCTCGGGCGAGAGGGCCATGCTGGCGCTGAAGCGTGGCAGGTGTGCTTTTTTCTGTCTCGCGATTGCACTGCTCTTAGTGGGGATTATACGCTAATGTTGACAATCTGGCAACATTAGCGCACATAACTGGCAACATTAGCGCACAAAGCTGGCAACATTAGCGCACAAACTGGCAACATTAGCGGGCCAGATTGGCAACGTTAGCGGACATATATACGTGTATATTTGACAATATTGTTCCCATATCAATTATTATTGTTCCGTAAAATAATGATTGTTCCGGATGGATGGCTCGAACCTAAACGCCTCCGGGTTTCTGTAAGTTTACCCCCCCCCCACCCCCTTCCCCCTTTTTTCCTTTTTTTTCTTTTTTTTTCTTTTCCCTTTTCGATGTGTTAGGGGGAGCAAATAGGAA
>ENA-ORXF01001446-ORXF01001446.1-marine-metagenome-genome-assembly--contig:-NODE-1446-length-15347-cov-3.758874_pt1 | contig 15347 bp, 25 predicted proteins | sample MGYA00237864_ERZ511476 | MGnify/ENA primary metagenome ERZ511476 (study PRJEB26306, sample SAMN06343908) | marine metagenome | isolation source: coastal waters | place: Atlantic Ocean: West Antarctic... | reverse complement strand
GCTTATCGAAACGGGTGTTGAGCTCGTACAGCAACATCTGGCCAAACCGCTCGAGGCCCATGTCTTCGGTGACGAGCTCGTAAAACATATTCCATTGCCCGGATGGATGGCGCTGGCCAAACACGGCGGCGGGGGTCAGGCCAAAATCAAGGCCGATATGGATCGGTAGGGAATAATCGATCTCCATTGAATCGACGCTCATCGTGCTATCGGTGTATTCCTGCCAGACCGCGCGGCCTTCCTGGACAAACGTATAGAGCCCAGCGGCATAGGCGTTGATCCAATCCAGATTTTTGCCCTGGAGCTGCTGCTGATAGTAGCCAGGGGGCAGGTTGTTCGTGTTTTCGGCCCTCGGGTTGGGTACCCAGTGCTTACCCGCAGAGAATATCGCGTTCTTATCTTCGACGGATCCAGGGTGAACGCCGCCAGGCTGTCTGAAAAACTTCCATGCCCAGGCGCCTTTCCCCGGCTTTTCCTTCTCAGCCAGGCGATAATACCAATGATCATCGTCCATCGGGTTCGAGCACATCCACACACCGCGCCACGTTGCGCCACCATCCAGCTTCGAGGGATATCTGCCCACCCTCGAGGTCAACGCATCGATGATCGCCTTCGGGAGCTCGCGGACCTCATCAACAAACGCACCAGTGAGCTCGAGGGACAGAACGCGGCGCGTGTCCCTGGGCTGATCCAGGGCTAAAAATATCACTTCGCAATCGATACCGGCAGCATCGCCACGCGGCGGGAGCTGTATGTGATGCGTAATAGGCGGGGACCAGCGCATCGCGCCCCATTTATTCTCGGGGAAGATTTCTTGCCACGTTTTGAGGGTCGTCGTGCGGAGCTCGGGATATGAGTTACGGATGATGGCGAAACGGGTATGGCGGATCCCGTCACGCGGGGAGGGTGCCTGTTTCACGGCGCGGAGGAAGATCTCGGCGCAACAGGCGTAGGATTTACCGGACCCAACCGGCCCCATGATCCCGCGCACAAAATTATCGGAGTTCAGGAAATCCCAGACGGTCGGCGACTGCGAGAAATCAAGGTTGAATTCCGTCAGCGCATCCGTGGTCTGTGCATCGCGTTTGCGGCGCGGAGAGCGATCAGTCGATTTCTTGCGGGGCATCAATATCCATCAGTTCGAGTTCCATGCCGAGCGCCTCACAAATCAGCGCCAACTTGTTGTATGTGATGTTGTGCGTGTTCAGTTCGAGATTGCGGATCGTCGCCGCCGCAACACCTGCATCCCAGGACAGTTGCTCACGGGTCAGGCCCATCGCCAGCCGCTTGCTCGTCACCGTGTCCGCGATCCATTTCTGGCTCTGGCTCATCATCAATTACCTCATAATTCGTAACCGCTGGTCCCTTTAGATTGATCCCGATGACGCTGGGCTTGTTCTGATCCTGGACGCCATCCAACATCCCGGTGTGCTTTGCCAGGAGCCGCAGCGGCGCAATCTTGTCGTGCATCTCGACCTCGATGCTGGTGCCATTGCGGCCAGGCGTGACCTTCACCTTTTTGATCGCCTTTTTCACACGCGATGATAATTGGTCTGCGCTGGTCAGCGTCACTCGTCCTGCCTCGTCCCAGAATAAAACATCCGTGATTTCCGACGCTGCCAGCGCAGTTAGTTCCTGCGTAACGGCTTCACGCAGATTTTCATCGTCATCCTTCAGCGCCTTGCGCGCCGCGCGGACGGATAGCTTGTCAGTCATTGCTTCTCTGCCGCGAGGATTGCGCGCCCGATTTGCGCGACGACCTGGGGGACGATTGCGTTTCCGAGGGCTTTGAGTCGGGCGACGCGGTTTTTAACTCCGGTCGCAACTCTTCCGCAGTCAGGTTCGTCCAGCCAGCGGGGAACCCCATCAGCCATTCCACCCACTCCGGGTTGAGCGATCCATTTGAGTGGCCCGCCATCTTCACTGCGTTGGGTAGTTGGTCGTGATGCCCCCTCGCCTTCGCCAGATGTTCGTCGCTGTTCGCGCCCTTGTAGTCGCGCGTCGTCGGCGTCGGCCACATATTCACGGCCACACATAGTGCCAGACCGGGGTTGAAATTGCTCGCTCCCCTCTGAAACCTTTCCTTTCGTTCCTGCACCTTTTCTAATGTTTCGTTGCGGTCCCGTGTCGTCGGCGTTGGCCACATTTTCGGTTTGCCGCTTTCCTGCGTCTCCGCGTCCGGCCAGAACCGCACGAACCTGTCCAGCGATACGCTCTTCCCCGTCAGCGGGTTTACTTTCTCGCTGCTGGTTGATGTCCGTTCTATGTGATCGCTTGCTGTCGGCGTTGGTGCCATCTTTCGCGGCGATGATCCAGACGCGGTCGCGTCGGTGCGGGGCATCGACGGCGCAAGCTGGAATAACAACCGGCCTCGCGGTGTAGCCTTCGCTTTCCAAGTCAAACAGCACCTCGTCGAGGCCCATTGCGATGTGACCAGCAACGTTTTCAGCCACGACCCAGCGGGGTCTTTTGTGCTTAATAATTTCAAACATTGACGGCCAGAGGTGGCGGTCATCCGCTGCGCCTTTTTGCTTCCCGGCAACGGAAAAGGGCTGGCATGGGTAGCCCCCTGTGATGACGTCGATGTCGCCTTCAAAGTCAATCGTTCTGACGTCGTCGTAAATCGGGACGTCAGGCCAGTGCTTGCGGAGGACGGCTTGGCACCAGGCGTCTTGCTCACAGAATGCGACTGTCCGAAAAGGTCCAGCTCGTTCAAGTCCAAGACTGAATCCGCCGATTCCTGAGAAAAGATCGAGCGTTTTGAGCTCACCGGTCACTTCTTTTTCTTCGGGAAACCGGATTTCATATTCGAATATGCCTTTGCCGATACCGTTGATTTCGATTTAGGGCGCGAGGTTCCAGCCGCCTTGCGCGCATTCATGTTGGCGTACAGACCTTTTTTCTTAGCCATGCAGTTTCCTTTCATCATGGTGAACGGTGTAAGCGGCGCCGCAATCGACACAGGACAAGCGTGACTGCTGAGCGTGTGGACTGCCGTAAACCCGCGCGTCATCGACGTGGACAACCTGACCGCCACAGACATAGCACTGGGGCGTCGCAAGCGCGGGCTGGAGGGGCATGGAATCGCGGAGGGCTTCGAGATACAGGATCGCGTCCATCAGCTCCTCCTGCGCGTCCTGGAGCCATTGCGCGGGGGTCTTAGGATTAGCGGCCATCGTCATGCCGTAGTGGCGCATGCCCTCATCGGACCGGGCCTCGAATTGATCGATGACGGCGTTGACGATTGGGTCGCGACTCATTTGGCTGAAAGCACTAAAATTTCGTGTGTGCCCCCCGGCAGGAGAAGCGCGGGGGTGGGGGGCAGGGGGTGGCCTCCTTCGGGCCGAGAGTGGCGGAATTCTGCGGTTTTCGGCACTTTTCCAGATCCCTTACGAACGTTTGGCATTTGTAATCTAGTCCAATCCAGCCCAAGCGGCAACCTGTTCCAGGGTCAGCGGCGCGGATCTCCCGGCTTCGAGCGCTTCCCTGGTCATCTGGGTCGATACGTCTAGGATCCGCTCTGCGCTTACGTTTGAGGCGTCCAGCTTTGCCGCGATTGACAGGTTTTGGTCCGCGATCCGGTGCTGACCCGAGGCCCGAGCGACTCCAGCAACGAATGCCTGCGCTATTGCGTGGGATTGGTTATTCATCCCCCGGACCCCCTGGTCGTTAAGCCGGGCGGTGGTTGGCATCGGATCATCCAACGCGACCTTTGCTCGAGGCGCCCAGAACTGTTCCTTGCTCGGCAGTTTGGTCTTCGCTCCCTCGAACAACACCTGATAGCGGTTCGTTGTCCAGTGATGTCCGGTCTTCCTGGTGATCGGATACGCTTTCGGCTTCAGCTTGCGGATGTACTCAGCTTTGATCAATCGCTGAACGTGCCTGGAGATCGTGTCCGGGTGCCGCTTGACGAACTGAGCCAATGCGATGCGACTTGGCCAGGCGATGCCGTGGCCGTTCGTGTGAACGCAGATCGCCATCAAGACTCGCAACGTGGTCATGTGCATCGTGTCGTCATCGACGCAGCGGAATGGCAGAACGCAATAACGCCGTGCGTCCTCGTTAGAACGGGATTTCGTCATCGAGTGCCTCCCTATCCCGGACATCGCCGACTTCGCTACCAGGGAACGCCTCAAGCGCGTTTACGAGCACATTTGGGATGAACTTCGCCAGATCCTCGAGCGGGAAGCTGGCATCAGCCACATCGCGGAGCTCCATCAGCGACACGTTGCCGTTGTAGATCCCGACCACTTTGCCGGTGCCTGGATGCTTTACGGTCCAAATCGTGTCAGGCAGTGATCGATGCCCTTGCTCGCGCGCTACCTCGTCGAGCTTTTCCCAGGCACGGATCATTCCGGCGCCGATGTCCGATATCCGATCCTGGTCGCCCGACTCTATCGCCACGTCGAACGCATCGCGCTGCTGCTCGAACTTCATCCGCATAAATTCCGACACCAACCTCGGAAGCCTCTCGACCCCCCATCTCGACTCCATCAGTTTTGCGATGCGATCAACATCTGAAATATCCATCATCAGGACACCCCGGACACCGTGCCGGACAGACGGACGGACATATAGAGATATGTCCTGTCCGTCCGGGCTGCGGTTACACGCAATCCAGTGTCCGGGTGAATGTCCGGCTCATTGTAACCCATTGAATTAATTACCTTCCTGCCGGACATTTTGCTCTGTCCGGGCAATGTCCGGGCTGTCCGGCCCCATTTTGGCCATTTTCACGCTCCAGCACCGTTTTTTGTCCTTTGCGACGAGCTCTTTTGCGATCAATCCATCGACCCCGCGCTTGAATGATTTCTGCTGACTGTTCGCTTTTCCGCTGCTGCTCGTCATGTCGTAATACTCCTGGCGCCACTCATCCTCGCCGACCCAGAGCCATGAGAAATCACTTGACCGCTGTCCGTGACGATCCACTGCCTTCACCAGGGCGTCATAAACGCGCTTCTCGTTGTCCGTCATCTTCACGCCGCTTTCGCGCTGTCCTGTCTTTGTCAGCACCAGGCTGGTTTCGGGATCATCGAGCGCGTGTGCCTGAAATTCGATTTGATCCATCGAAAACCATGCCTCGCCGAGCTCCGTGTCATCCTTCTGCTTGTCCATTTTGAGCCGCAGATATCCGTCCTCACCCGTGACCTGGAGCGATGAATCCAAGGCGCCGAGCAATGCCGACGAGCCGCGCAGACCCTTATCGACTGACTTGCCGGTGTGATGCACTGCGACGACCGCGCAATCAAAAAATCGCTTAATCAGATCCATTGCCTGGATCGCTTCACCCATCGCGCTGGCGTCGTTCTCATCCCCGCCAAAGCAGCGCGCCAGGGTGTCAAACACGACCGCCTGGACCTGTTGACCTCCGCGCACCTGGTCGATGGTCTGGATCAGGTCGTCTATCGCCTGTGTACTGTTGAGGATGACCGCCTGGCCGATCACAAAAAAGGGCGCATTGGGGTTGACCTGGTGATGTTTGTGCCAGGCATGAAGCCTTTTCCGTAGCCCTGAGACGCCTTCCCCTGCGATGTAGACCACAGCACCCTCGCGGACATAGTTGCCCTGCCATTCGCGATCATGGGCAACGCTGAGCATCATATCGAGCGCCAGGAATGTCTTGCCGCTGCCGGATGGCCCGTAGATCGCCGAAACCGATTTCTCCGGGATCTGCCCCTCGACCAGCCACTCGTTTGGCGGCATGGACATGACTTCGAGCATCGACATGACCGGGATCGGTGTGATCGCCTGGAGCTCGGCTTGCTCAATGACCGGCACACTGTCCGCCAGGTCACGCAATTCTGTCGCCGTGTGACCGGCCTTGAACCAATCGTATGCGTCACCCTTATGCGTCAGGTCAGGGAGCTGGAGGATCCGCACACTGGCCGCGAAGTCTTTGAGCGATGCCGCAACCTTGTCCGCGTGAGCTCGCCCAGCGTCGTCATTGTCTGGCAGGATCAGCACGTCGCGGTCGCGTAGGCTGGCCGAGTGCGTCAGATTCCAATTCTTCGAGCCGCCGTCGCAGGTCGTGGCATCGAAGCCATGATCAACGAGTGCCTGGACGGTCTTCTCGCCTTCGCCGATTATCACCATGCCGGTCGATGCCAGGATCTCGGGCAGTCGCCACAGAACAGACCGCGCATCGCCCTTATTGGGGAGCCGTCGGCCATCTTTTACCTGGTGTTGTCGGAATGTCTTTTGCCGTTTACCGGCCTCGATCCACTCAATTCGGTCGATTTCATACAGCACAGCGCCGCTTTCATCGCGGTATTGATACGTCGCTGCGACTGTGCGCGGCGTGGGAGGCGTTCTCAGCCCCTCTAAATCGTACCTGGCGCCGTTCTCGCGCTTCTCGAGGCCGAATTCGTTGTGTAAATAGTCGGCGATGGAGCCGGGTTCTGCCTTTGCGAGCTCGGGAACTTCTCGCAGTAACAGATCCACGACACCACCGCCGACATCGTTCTCATGGTCGAACCAGGTACCTTTTCCCAGGTCGAGCTTTAGCGACCCGTGAGTGCCATAAGCGAGGGTGACGCCGCGTCGTGAGGACGGCTCGCCCAGAAAGCGCTCAGCAATCGCTGGTAAAAGGTTCCCGATATCGTCCATGAGATGCGATCAGAAGACGTTAGCTGATTGCGCGACAGGCTCAGGGGCCGGAGCAGGAGCCGGAGCAGGGGCCGGAGCAGGAGCCGCTTCAACCAGGCCAGGCGTATCGACCCATGCCTCGATCTTGAACACCGGCACCGTGACCGTAGCAGGACCGAATTTCTGCCCCTCGTAACCCGTGATCTCGATGACCGCCGACTTCCCAGGATTTTCCTTCGCACCGGAATCGATACCTGGCCAGATCGCCTTGATGGCGTGACGAGCTCCGGCCTGATTTGTTGACCACTCGCGCCAACCCGTGACCGGGGAGCCGTTCGCCTCGTTCAGCAGCACGAATAACTGAAAAGCCGGTTTGTGCTCGTCGCTCGGCCTATCCATCGTCGTGCCAGCGATCTCGGACCAGACCCAATGCGGAGCCTCGCCCGTCGCCAGCTTGCCCCAGCCCGTCTTGAGGCTGCGCGGGTTGAGCAGAAACTTTTTAATGTCTGCCGACACGCCGTCAATTTTCCAGTGTGGCGTTTCCTGGGCCTTGTAGCTGATATATTCCGTGCCGCTACCGCCGTCGAATACTGATAAATCCATTTTTCTCATTCCTCATTTGCATGATCGGTTCCGCCAATCTCGGATTCCGGTTCTGCCGGAAATTTCTTTGCGAGCTCGAGCCACTCGAGGATCAGCGCCCAGGTTTCCCAAGGCAGAACCGTCAGAGTTTTCTGGTGATCGTCTCGCAGAAATAGGATGTCGGCACCGCCCTGCTCCAGAGCCTTATAGAGCCGGGTGCATTGCTTCTTTGATCGTTTGCATTCGCCCAGGAGCCCGGCGAGCTGGATGTCGCAGGGAAACCCGGCAATTGCGCCGCTGCCTGGTTGGCGCCTGGACTCGATGCCGAGCGCTCGATGCGCTTTGACGACCTCAGTCTCATAGCCCGTGCCTTTGGCTTTGCTAAAGCTCATGTGATTTTGCGCGCCGCATCCTGGACACGCGCCAGGTCATCATCGCGCACCGCTTTCCGCAGCTCTCGACGCAAAATCTGATCAACCAGGCTCGATTCCGAGCGCCGATCCGCCTTCGCAGCAATTTTTATTTGCTCGATAACGTCTTGAGATAGCGAGAACTTTTTCTGTTTCAGCATTTTATTCCACAAAAGGTACCGTTTAGGTCTTGTAAAAGTACCGATTGGGTTTTATATATCAAGTGTAAGAGACGAGAAACATTCGAGAAGGAGACAGACAGATGACTGACACGGCCCTCGAAAAAACCATGAGCGACTTACTCAAGCGGATGTTCGACATGTTGCGAGAGGACGAGCCGGAGCTTTTCCGCAAGATGAAAAACATGATCCTCAACGGCAAAGCCGACGCGGTTCGAGATTTCATCTGGAAGGGCATCGAGCCTTACGCCAACGAACGCCCTCTCGCCACGATAGTCGCCGAGGGTGACGACGCCGCGGCAGACGATTGGAATCGCCGAGCCAAGGCTGGCGAAATCATGCGGATCACATAGGAGGGATGACGATGAACATTTTGACCCCACCAACTGACTACGCCGCTGAGCTCTACGCTCTCGGGTTCAAGGCAACGAGCCGCGAGGACAGCGACGAGATTGTCACCGGGCTGCGGAAGTACCCAGGGGCGACCGGCGATTACATGCTCGAGGTGCTGAACGAGCTCGAGGAACTGGAAAACGCAAACGAGGAGGGATGACGATGAACACCAAAGACCTGGCGAAATACCTCTACGACTACGCGATGGCCAATTACGAAAAAAGCGGCTGGAGCGTCATCGTTGAGACAATGGAGCTTGCGGACATCGAGGCCTGGCTGACCGAAGCCGGAGCGACGACAAAGACCGCCGCAAAAAAAGCCTTCGTGGATGTCGTTGATATCTGGGGCGAGCGGATGGCCGACGCAAATTACCGGGAGGAATACTAAATGACCAACCGAGCAACCATCACCCGCATGACTGCCGAGATCCTGGACATCGCCGAGGCGAACGGGATCGACGTTACCTGGCGGAAAGACCTGGTGCTGAAGACCGATAACCGGAAGGGCCGCAGCCGAGGCGGCAAGCGCAGCGGCAAGCCCTGGATGAGCATCGCAATGCGGAGCAACAACTGGAATTACGACGATCCCGACGCCGTTGCCGAGCGATTGCGGTTATGGACCGAGCGCCTGGACAACAGCGCCGAGCGCCGGTTGCGTGATCCGAAGGCCCGGAAATGGGTCAATGCCTTCGAGCGGGTCAACCTGGCCCCAGGCGACGGCGTTTGGATGGAGTACCCAGCCATCGCCAAAGACCCGGAGATCGGCAACCTGTACGGCCCCGCCGGCGACGAGCTCAAGCCCCTGGCTGCGCTGCTCTGCCACGAACTGGCGCACGTTATCGATTACAACAGCGGCGAGGTCCGCATCGGTGGGCGGGTATACGGCAAAAGCGGCAGCGTCCACGGCACGAAATGGCGCGATATCTACCGGCTGCTGCGGACCAGCTACGTCGCGACCGGCAAATACAAGCCCGAGGTGATCGAGTTCAAGCCCCGGACGAAACCCGCCACAGACGAGCGCGCAATGGACCTGATCGGTCTGCCGCTGTTCGACCTGGCAGCATAGGAGAGACAGATGAAACGCAACGCAAGAACCGCCTTTAACAAGCTCACAAAAATGGGAGTTCGAGTGACCGAGCGTAAGCGGGGGAATTGCCACTTCGTCATCAGCGCAAAAGACAATAACGACTGCGCGTTCGCAGATTACTACGACGCAGTTGATTACGGTGGCCTGGCAGCAGCTTGTGATTGCGGCGTGACCCGCGAGATCACTGACGTGCTGATCGCCCACGGGCTGATGGCCGAGTGGATAAACGACTCCCTGGTCGGCGTGTACGAAACTATTTAACCGAGCTTTACAAAGGCCAACAGGATCCCGCATATTGCGGCCTGTAAATCGGGAGAAGATACTATGAACGATAAAGCAGGGACACCACACTCCGGTAAATATGTCGCGTATTACCGCGTCTCGACAAAGAAGCAGGGCGCCAGTGGGCTTGGCCTCGAGGCGCAACGCGAGATTGTCCAGCAGCACCTTAACGGTGGCGCCTGGGAGATCATCGCCGAATTCACCGAGCATGAAAGCGGCAAACGTTCTGATCGCAAACGGCCAGAGCTACGCAAGGCGCTGGATCTGTGCGAGGCGAACGGTGCCATCCTGGTCGTCGCTAAACTGGACCGGCTCACGCGTAACGTGCCGTTCTTATCCAGGCTCATGGAGAGCTCCGCGAAATTCATTGCTTGCGATATCCCGGACTTCGGCAATCCGAGCCAGAACAGGTTCATGCTCAATATGATGGCAAACGTCGCTCAGTATGAGGCGGACCTGATCGGCGAGCGGACGAAGGCCGCGCTCAAGGCATCAAAAGCTCGAGGCACTGTCCTGGGATCGCCGACGCCAGAGAAGGGCGCACACCTGGGCGGTGAGCAGGTAAAGGCAGACGCCGACGCACACGCTGCGGATGTGATGAAGGTCATCGAGGAGCTCCGCAAATACGGATGCGACACGCTGCAAAAATTGGCCAACGGGCTCATGGCTCGAGGCATCAAGACCGGTCGAGGCGGGACCAATTGGTACCCGAGCAGCGTAAGTAATGTTCTGAAAAGAGGAGAAAAATAATGGCGAAGAAAAATGGCACGCTGGCGGCTCAAGACGGCAAACCGTTCCAGACCAAAGGCCGAAGCCAACCAAACGCGCCGGTCGGCGGTGGCACATTCGCGACCTACAGTCTTAAAGAGGAACTTCGGAACGAAGAATTCGCCGAAAACTGGCAGGCTTTTTTTGGGCGCTCGGATCGCAACAAACAACTAGTTGCCAACCCTCGGCGGGCGCAACGCCCGAACGGCAAAATTCTGGAAGCCGACCGGTTCAGGAAAATGCAAGGGGTCTTTTTGAAAACTAGGCTTCATGCCATTGCAGTCGCCGAGCAGGCTGGCAGCGGTTTAAAATGGTGGTTTGCGAACAGCGACAGGATCACTCTGCACCATTTAATCATGTGCAATTATTATCTGAACGATGCCCCCACTGAGGAAGACGAAATAAAAGACACCTTACGCTGCACAAGCCGCACCGTGAGGACAATTTTGCGAACAGCGGTAGAGATAGGATCTCTCGACTCATCGTCGCTGGGGGAAGACGGCCGCAGAAAATGCTACTACCCGACGCGCGGGCTGGTGTCCGATACCGACCATTTTTTCGGCAGCTCAGAGGAGGGTGCCGAGGGAATTTTTACACGTCTGCATAGGTTGCTGACGGAAACCTTTGGCAAAAAACGAATGAATTTAGACGAATATGTCGAAGAGTACGAGGAATTCAATTGGCTAATTTCCGTGATGATGGAGAGCGCAAAAAAGTCAAGCTAATATGGTGGAAATTTTTTCCGGCAAATTTTTCCACCTTCTCTTGTTTTACTCTCCCGCAAAAGATGAAAGATTAAGGAATGACAAAAGAACAAAAACCAGAGGCGACGATTAAACGCGGAGACGCTGCCGGGATAGTGGCCGCGCTGAAGCTGTCAAAACTGCCGTATATAAAGACCGATTTCTCGCAGCACGGGACGCTGCGCGTAAGTGTCAGGCGCCACGACAAAACGATCCGGTTGAAATCGAAACCCATGACGCCGGAGTTTTATGTCGAGTACGGGGTCGCGGTCGGGGAGCTCTCCAGCATAGCGCCGATCAACGTAAACTTTCGACGCGACACGCTGGCCTGGCTTATCGACGATTATACGCGCAGCGGTCGCTTCCTGGCACTCGCCGAAAGTACGCGCCAGGTCCGGGCTCGGGTGCTGCGTCAGATTTCGGACGAATTCGGTGATCTGAAATATCTCCGAATGAACCGCTTTGATATTGAAAAAATCCGGTCGCAGAAAATAGCGGAGCAAAAACCTCACGCCGCCGAACACCGCAGAAAATTTTTATCGCAAGTTTTCAGGCATGCTTCGATAACGGGCTTAACCGACGCCGATCCGTTTGTGGGGGTAGAGAAGGCTGGCGACAATCCGGCGCTCCGAGCGCATACGCACGCATCGATGGATGGCACTCAGTACTCAGGGCATTGGACATGGACCGCCGAGCAGGTAGCGCAATTCTTTGACTACTGGCCAGCCGGAACGACGCCACATATTTGCATGAGCCTGATGCTTTACCTGGGTGTGAGGATTTCCGACGCGCAAAAGCTAGGCCCGCGCCATGAGGTCGGTGGTCGGATGGTTTGGACGACAGAGAAACGTGTCGGCAAAGAACGTCGCGGCGTTGATATGAATCTGCCCATCCTGCCGGAGCTTAGCCAGGCAATCGCTTCGGCGCGCGAGGCGAATATCATTAGTCTTGATAATTATGTTGCCACCAGAACCGGCGCCGCATTTAGCCAGAAATCGCTTAGCCATTGGTTTAGTAAACGCGCGCGCATGGCCGGGTTGCCGCGCGAGTGTACCGCTCACGGTGTACGCAAAGCACTGGCGACTCACCTGGCGGAAAAGGGCGCAACAAGTGCCGAGCTGAAAGCGACTTTCGGCTGGAGCACATCGAAACTTGCCGACCGATACACCGAGCAAGCGAGCAAAAAAGATCTTGCGACGAGTGGACTAGAACGTATGGAAAACGTAACTGTCTCACCATCGGATGAAAAACTGTCTCACCTAACGACAAAACCCCAGAAATAGGGAATTGCTAACAGGTTGTGGAGGCCCGGACCAAGCCCTCGCAAATGGCCGAAATCAAGGACTTAGGCCGAGGTGAGACATCGAATCCTGTTAGCGATTTCCGCGAGGAGATTGCGATATGCGTTACTGGATAACCCGTGCAGCCGAGGCGGCTGTGATGATCGTCGGCATCGGAGTGATAATAATTACCTGGGTCGCGCTTGAAGGTCTGCCGCTATGACCGGCGTTGCACAGGGCAAGCTCACACCCGATGCCCAAGCGAGCGGATCGATGCTGCCGTCGCTGCTCGGGATCAACCCATATCAGACGCCGAATGATTGCCTAATCAAAGCGTTCGCCGCTATCGACAACGGTGGCAAAAGACCGAACGGCGATTGGAATTATATCGAAGCGGCGGATTGGGGTAACAAGACCGAGAACATGATCTTGAGCGAGACGGCAACACGCCTCGGCATCGATGTCCAGATCGATGTGCTCGAGGCTATCCAGCACCCGACCTTGCCTCTGGCGGTCAGCCTAGACGGTATAGGGCAGGGGACCGGCGAGGTGTTCACGACCGACCCAGCTTGCGGCATCTATGTGATCGGCGCCGACGAGATTGTGCTCGATGGGCCTGGCATCCTGGAGAGTAAACTGACAGGCGCGCCAGCATCGTTTGAGCCAGCATTGTATCGCGGCCCGATCCAGGTCGAGGGTTGCATGATGTGTACCGGCTATAAATGGAGCGCAATCGGGACGCTTTACAAAGGCACCGAGTTGCGGATCTACCTGCTGCCCGCCGACCCGTCACGCCAGGCAAAGATCGAGGCTGATGTGCTCGACTTCCAGGCACGGCTCGACGGTTATAAAAATCATGGTGATCGGGATTGGTATCCAGCTTTGACGCCGAACGACGCCGCGAATACCTGGCGCAATGTTGACCAGGGCGATCCTCCCGTCACGCTCAGCCATGAGCTCAGCCAGTTGGCTATGGAATACGACGATGCCATGCGGGCGGGCGCCGCAATCAACAAACTGAAAACAGAGATTTCGACTGCAATTATGAACGCCATGGGCAACGCCGCAGACGGGCTGGTCATGGAAGATGGCAAGCAGATCGGCACTGTGACCTGGGGATTTAACAAATCGAGGGCAGGTTACACCGTTGCCGACCGGCCAGCCGCCAGGGCGAAATCAATTAAGGTGAAAATCAATGACTGAACCGCTTTTCCCGAAAGACATCGAGCTGTTCAATTTTATCCGCTCCGAGATCAAGGTTAAACACTTCGCGCCGACGCTGATCGAGATGACGGAGTGGATGGGCATCAAGCCGAAATCGTTACAGACGATCATCACCAGGTTGCGGCGGCTTGAGGCAAACGATCTGATTGAGCGTGTGCCTGGCCGAGAGCGCGGCATCGTCATCACGGGAGAACTAGACGGTATTGGCTTTTCCGCGTGATAGATAATCATGGTCAGTCTCTGCGACGTTGCCGGTAGCTATATCGACATACACCATCTGTACGCCGAGCAATTTTTGTAAGGCCGTCCGCTTTCGGTTGATCCGCGTTGGATGGCGTCGGCCTGGATTGATCCGCTCGGAGTGCTTTTTGACCTGGATCAACCGCGTCCCGTCGCCATTGACGATAATCAAATCAATCGGGCTCGAGCTCGACAATGGCGTGAACGTGAAATAGCCGAGCCGGATATAATGCGCCGCTGCCATTGTCTCGGCCAGGTCGCCAGAGATGTGTGAGTCAGGCCGCAAGCGCTCGGATCATCTGCGCCATGCGCTTGGCTCGGGCAGGGGTATCGACGCGAGCCCATTTGCTATCAATCATTTCATCAGCCGCCCGGTCGTATATCCGGTCCTGAATAGCCTGGTGAAATAATTTGAACCGGGTCAGAGAGGGTAGACCCAATTGATAGGCCATCGCGCTGATCACGACGCCGACCGCCTGGGGGTGATCGTCCAGGTCAGGGTGTAGCCATCGCGCGTCATTGATACAGGTCTGAACGTCTTGCTTAAACCAGGCGTCGCATTGCTCCTGGCTGATAGGTGTACCGAGCGGCGCACCGAACAGGTCGCCATCCGCCTCGATCAACAGGTGGCCGCAGCCAGCAGTCTTTAATCCTTTCGTGTCGTTGTACAGCTCGAGCACCTCGCCTTCCTCACGGTGCAGGATCTCGGTCAGTTGCTCGAGGAAGGTCATTTTTTAACCGCTTTGATGACACCGCCGATCAATGCCGGTGCTGTGTTCTTTAATGCGCTAATACCCCACACACCGCCGACCATCGCGCCGAACAACTGAATGTACCATTCCGGCATCGCCGACAGTGCGACGTTGAAATACTGCTCGACCGCAGTCGGGTCGTAGAGCGCCCAGAAAAATGGCGCCGCAAACATGGCGAACGATCCGCGCCGGAGCCATTTATCCTTGTCGGTCAGGTTGGCCATTTCCCACTCAGCATTGTTCGACTGCTTGTCGCTCAGCAGCCGCGCCCGGTTTGCCTTTTCGGCTTTTTTGATTTCTTGGTTCCCGGCAACGTAATCCTTTACGCCGCCGATCACCGGCCCGAGCAGTGAACTAATGATACCAATCATGTCGCTTTCCTTTCTGATGGCACTGGCGGATGTACGGTATTGTGCATGACCTCGAGGTGCTTGACCCGCTCCAGGGCTTGCTCAGTGTCACTCAACAGCTTGCTAATTTCGCGGTTCTTAAATTCGAGCTTTTCCACGGAATTTAGATTTGCCAGAACGTCGATCCGTTGCTGCTGCGTCTCGGTCAGCGTATTGAGCTTGTCGCACCGGGTATCGAGCGAGCGAATATCGGCAAACAGGCTTTTCGTTTCCTCGGTCAGTTGCTTTATCTGCAGCTTGGCGATGGCCGCCCCGCCAAAGACACTAGCCGCGACACCCAACAGAGTGATGACGAGCCGCAAGTCTATCGCGCCGTCCATCATTTATTTTTTTCTAAATGGTGCTATAATTGCAGGCAAGTGCCTGTGGATGTTTCTTTCTGTCTGTCTTATTTGTTGCCTTGTTTTTTTTAC
>ENA-ORXF01001444-ORXF01001444.1-marine-metagenome-genome-assembly--contig:-NODE-1444-length-15357-cov-4.111322_pt1 | contig 15357 bp, 18 predicted proteins | sample MGYA00237864_ERZ511476 | MGnify/ENA primary metagenome ERZ511476 (study PRJEB26306, sample SAMN06343908) | marine metagenome | isolation source: coastal waters | place: Atlantic Ocean: West Antarctic... | reverse complement strand
CCGCCCATAGCCGCTCTCCTAGTGTAGTTCACAACAGGAGTACCGGGAGCCGCGGTCCCACGATAACCAGGATTGCGTTCTCCGGTGTCATACTGAGCCATTTCAAGAGGCGTCATAACCTTATCAAACTGTGGTTTCCGCTGCTCGTACAGCATCTGCTGGAGAATACCACCCATGATCGGGTCTGTTCGGCCCTGTGCATCTTCAACACCCGCCGCTTGCAGGATTCCACGGATCGCACCTGACGGCCCGCCTTGGAATCCACCAAGCATAGCTTGTTTCTCTGCCATCTGCTGGCCTTGTTGTCCAGACAGAAGGCTCATTATGTTTCCACCCTGCTGATTTGGACTGCCACTTGCGCCGCCGCTACCAAAAGAGTTCAGGGCATTCATCGCCACCCCAGCGTTCCCGAAGGAACCTTGGGCAAATCCGCCAATGCCAGCCCCGATGGCATCCTCAAAAGACCCGCCGCCTAAGAGTGATCCCAGTCCGCCTCCGATTGCCGCGCCACCTGGCCCGCCCGCAATCATCCCAACAAGGGATCCGATCGAGGAGAACAGGTTGCTTTTGTTTGTGTCTGCTTGTGTCTCTTCAGCCATTACGATGCTCCTGTCGCTGGAGGTGGGCCGACAACAGAAACTGTTGCGTCAACCCGTTCTTTTTTAGGCTTATCTTCAGTTTTCTTTGTCATGTGATCACCACCGTTACCTGTCCGACTTGCCCTGCACCGACTGAACCACGCAAGTTCGGGCTGTTGCTTAAAGTTATCTTAACAAATCCGCCGCTCTGAAACAAGGCTCCTGTCTCAAGACCCGAGTCATCAGTTTGTAGATCCGTTAGAGTTAGAGTCGTGGCCCTGAGATCCCCAGGGTTTTGCATCTGCTCCAGATACACCGAGAAAGAACGCACTAACTCTGCAAAATAGTTTTGCATGTACTGCGGCGGCGGAACGGGGAAGAACGGGCGTGTAAGACGACGGGACATTAACGCCTCCCGTCTGAACGGATATCAACCCTTGGAGAACCCAAACGCCAAGTGACTTCAAGTTCGTCCGACGAGATCTTAAATCTCATCTGTCTTCCGCGGAGCCTAAAATACAACTGCTCTGTTCGTGCGCCTACAGCCGCAGCTTGAGTCTTAACAAAAGCATCCGTCTGACTGCTGCTGTATGTCCCATCGGGGGCGTTTTTAACGTCAAGAGTTATGTTCGTTTCAGGAAGAATAGCAGTAGAGTTCTTGAAGTCCACGTCAGGAATCATCTTGCGGATAAACATAAACTGCTCACCGTCCCCAATGTCCATGGGGCTGGATTGAATGTAGGCGTTGATCGCAGAAGCGGGGTTCGTGGTCCCATCATCAAAACCCAACTCGTGTTCGTACAAGAACCCATCGTTGTTGGCTGCAATGGGAAAATCAAAGATACCACGATCTACCCATGCAGTGCGCCCAAAGGTGCCGTAATACCAGACCTGCTCAAGGTAGTTGTAAACAACGTACTTATTAACTTCCTCACTGTTCGAGCTAGGGTAGAACCACCAAACTTCTGAGTGCTCAGTGTTAAGAGCTACGTTTATTTTTTCCATCTGGTTGTCGTTTATGTCAGAGAAAACATAATCTCGAACCGAGCAGGGAAGACGTTGAACAACCCCGCTAAAAATGTAGAACTCTGTGCGACCCATCCAGAACACATTGTCATCCACGGCGATAGCTGCGTTGGGACTAGCAATAGTTATGTTCTCTGAAATAGCGGTCACACCAAACGTAAAGGGTGGGCCTAAGTACTGCATTGCGTACAACGTAGTGTCGGTCATAACAAGGATCTGCTGCCTGGTTTCAATCGCCGTAACAATCTCGGACCCAGAGCCAAGGCGCAATTCACCCGCTGTATTGGTTGCCGTAGCGGCCCAATCAGTAATAGATTCTTGGGACGAGAACCGGATAGTCAAAGGATCTTGGACACCGGGAGTAGATTCGGGGTCACATCCAAAGGCAATAACGTGCCGATCTCTGTCAGAGACTAGGATCTGTTTTGCAACTGTGGGTATTTTAGGAAGAGTAGAAAGAGTTGTAATGTCTACCGCTCTTGCGCCGAGGCCCCCAGTTTCATCCCAATAGTATATCCCGCCATCCCTGACGTTAAGCAGCAAATCTTCCCCAAAATTATCGTGTGACCACAACCTCAGGGTGTTGCTGACAATAGCGTCCGTAGAAGCAGAGCCCCACGTTCCACGGCTCCATGTCCCTGCGCCCCAGCCAGAAGACCTAACCGTTGTATCCAAGCCCACGTTTATCTGATATTTTCCTACCGTGGAACCACCGCCATTCCCGCTGTCGCTGCCGTTTGCAAGCAGGGGAACCAGAGGGTCATTTATAGGAGTACCCGCTGCACGGGCTGTAACATGATACGAGTTTGCGTTTACAACAAGCGTGATTTGATACTCTTGATTAAGAACACCCGCAGCAATTACTCCGCCAAGAGTTGCCGCACCACTATACGCAACAAAGTCGTTTACAACAGACCCATGTGCTGTGTCGGTTACAACTAAAGTAGAAGACCCATTCGTAGCCGCAAACGTCACATCTCCCGCAGCAGTCGTAAGTCTGAGAGGTGTGATGTCGTTATACTTTCCGCCTCTATCAATATAATACTTAAAGTTCGTACCAACACCCATGTATTGATCACGATCAAGCGCCACCCAAGGGTGAAGCGCCCGGCAAGTCCCGAGGTAGTTGTCCGTGCCACGCTTTTGCCAACCACCAATCTTCTCAGGATACCCTTTTGAGAACCGAACTTGGTCGGAATCAAACCAGCCGCCTTCGTTGGTGTACGCGGTAACTTCCCGGTTGACGCCGGGCTTAAACTGTAACTTTGATAGAGGCATAGATCACGATACATCCTCATAAACGATTAAAACGCGAAGGGCGCTAGCCGCGGTTGCGGTGGCAGTAAGTGCTACATTTTCCTTTAGGTAAAGAGGAAACTCTTTTGTGATTACATCTAATGTTGCGTTCGCCGCTACGCTAACTTGGTGTAGAAACTCTACACCACCAATTAACATTGTTGCAGAAGAAGCGGTGTCGTTAGTGATGTTTACAATCCGGACGCCTACAATCCGATAGAGGTGGCTTCCCGCCGTGGTTAGCAAAGTGGTGCTGCCCGTCCCTACCGTAGTAGTAACAGTGCTTTCCCCGATAACCGAAGATGCCGTTAAAAGATTCGGGTTTGCCATTGTAGTCTCCTAGAATAAAACACTGTATGTATAGGCCCTTGCTGCGGTAGCAACAGTGGTAAACGCTAAAGTAGCACTTCCATTCGTTGCCATAACCTGCCCAGCGGTCCCGTCTGAAGTAGGAAGAGTTAAAGCGGACACAAAAGCTTGCAGATTAGCGTCATACGCCAAAACATTCGTGCCTATAACCAAGCCAAGGTTGGTTCGTGCGCCAGATGCATTGCTCGCACCTGTGCCCCCGTCCGCAAGAGCAAGGTCCGTGATCCCAGTAATAACCCCACCAGTGATCTTTATCGCACTAGAAGCTATGTTGTCCGTAAGACTGGTTACTTTTGCCCCACTTCCAGCACCGTCACAAAAAACAGCATTAACCCCAGCATTGGTTGCCACCGCCGGAATCACGACGTTGCCACCGCTTCCCTGTGTTACAGTAATTTGCTGGTTTGTTTTGTTGTAAATAAAGTAAACGTGTTCATTGGTGTTCGGAGCTATGGTAAGCGTTGCCGCTCCTCCAGGGCTTCCCGATATTACTATCACTTTATACTGGCCCTCAGAAAGAGAGCCGTCACCCGTGGTCAAAGTCTTGGAAGTGCTACTTAGGGTTATCTCAAGAACGCCGTTGGTTAAGCGGTCTACGATATTCAAATTGGTGTTGGTTGTTGTTCCCCAAGTTCCTGACTGCTCACCATTTCTGATGAGTTCAAGACCTGTATTTGATGCATATGTACTAGCCATCTACTTTTCCTATGCCGCTATCTCGGTCCAAATTGTGTCAACGCCGGGAACAATGTTGCCCCACACTAGCACAGAACCTACTTGCCCACTAGCCTCTATGCCAGTTAAAGTCACGCTGGATCCGCCAGAAACAGAAACCGTGCCCAAATTCCCAACAGCGCCGAGTCCTACAACACTAACACTTTGGCTTGTTTCTTGTGTTACGGCACTTAGCGCACCAGTAGCCGCAATCCCTGTTACAGAAATAGCTACGTTAGTAAGACCAATCGCTGTACCGACTTGCCCCGTTGCCGACAACCCGGTTACAGAAACAGAAATGCCCGTGCCAACAGGCGTTGAAATAGAACCTACCTGCCCTGTACCAACAGACGCGCCAGCGTTTACTGTAGCGCCTGATCCCAAGCCAATCGCTACAACGCCGTGCACGCCAGTGGCGGCAACGCCAGTTACGGATACGGTCTGATCTGTATTAGTTGTTACTGAGCCGACTTGCCCCGTTCCTGCAACGCCAGTTACAACGACTCGGAGGATTGAATCGCTAGCCCCTATTGGGACTTCAGCAATTGCCGATGCACCTAAGATCATTTCAAGTACCTCACGTTTTAACTATAAGTCTTGTAGCAGATATTGCTGTCCCTGCAAAGACACTTGGATCGGCAGCGGTCTCACCTATCGTCCCGTCTGTCTGAACGAAGTAGCTCTGCCCTGCTGTGAGACTAAGTTGGTTCTCACTGACCGAGCCGATGATGTCTACCGTGCCGCTAGAGCCAGATGCTACTTGGCCTCTGGTTATGTCTGTGGTGCCAACTTGAAATACAACAGCCTTTCCGTAGTCTGAAGCTCCGTTATCCCTGTAAGCAGTAACAACCTTGCCAGCATTGCTGTCAAAGGTAGACCCTACAAAACTTATATTACTACTGGTGAACTCTACTGGAGATTCAAAGCTAATTGAAGTTCCGCTGATAGTTCCAACAAGTATTTCACCTTTATCGGAGTCTGCATCGTCAACATAACTAAGGCCAATTTTGTTATTAGCACTATCAAAAACCATCAAAGGATAGTCTGTATCAGCCGCTGAAAAAGTTACAACGCTTCCGAAACTTATTGACGTACCGCTCACAGTTCCAACAGCGACCGAGCCGATGCCTCCATTCGTTCCGTCAATGTAGCTAATTGCAACTTTGTTAGAGTTAGAGTCAAAAACTGTAGAGGTTCGACCTATGTTTATTGAAGCCTGAATCACAGCCTCTGAACCAAAGCTAATAGAAGTTCCAGACACGGTTCCGACTCGAGCCGCTGGAGGACCACTAGAGCCAACAGTGGTACGGTATCCCAAAACAACTTTATTTAAGTTACTGTCAAAAGCTAAACTAGGCTGGCTACTGTTAGCGGCGTTAGCCACAACACGGCTTCCAAAGCTAATATTTGTCCCGCTGATAGTTCCAACAACTACGCTTAAATAAGAACTATATGTTGGGGAGGGTGGTCTAAAAGCTATAACAATCTTGTTCGAGTTGCTGTCAAAAGTAATAGCGTTGAAGTTGGCAGCGGCGTTGAAAAAGGATGCCTCAGTGCCAAAGCTAATACTCGTACCAGACACGGTTCCGACCCGTGCTTTGCCAGTATTAGAGGCACCACTGTCTCTGTAAGCTACAACCACCTTGTTTGAGTTGCTGTCAAAAGTAATAACAGGACCACCAACCGCCGCACTTAAATACACAACAGGAGTACCAAAGCTAATTGAGTTGCCACTTACCGTACCCACTACCGCAGTACCGTAATTACTAGCGTTAGCGTAAGATAGGACAACTTTGTTTGAGTTACTGTCAAAAGTTGCAGAGATGTTATATGCCAATGCCGAATTAAATACGGCGGGGGTTCCTACAGCTTGAGGTACTGAATTGTCAACCACCGACCCCTGAGACATGCCGATGTAGTTCTCTGAGGTGAGGTTGGTGGCATCAGTTGCGTTTTGAAAAACCTTTGCAGTACCATAATTTGAATCATTACCACCTTCATCACCGTAGACTACAACTACTTTTTTCTGGTCAGGGTCATAGACACTACCTATCTGTATTACTTTAATAGTGCTAAAGTTTGTTGCAGTTCCAAAAGAAGGAGTTGTCCCACTTATAGTAGTAGGGAGATTTTTCCCTGAGCGGGGAGAAGTTCCTGTTTCAATAAAAGAAATAACAGTTTTACTTGCATTTGCATCATAAGCAAGACTAATTCCTTTAAGTTCTAAATTTGAATCATCAAATACAACTATACTTCCAAAAGAAATATTTGTCCCAGAAACTGTTCCTACAACGCATTTTCCTTTTTCACTGTCACCATCATCTTTGTATGCAATTAAAACTTTTTGGGCGCTGGAGTCATACACAATTTTTTGTGCTGTGGTGTTTCCGCTTTCAAATGTTACCTGATTACCAAAACTGATAGAGGTGCCACTTATTGTGCCGACTGCGGCACACCCTACACTTCCACTATTGTAGTTTGTCCATATTGCAACTACTTTTTGAGTGCTGGCATCATAAGTAATATCTTCAATCCCAGCATTATTATTGGTTATGTTACCTTCACTACCAAAAGAAACGGAAGTCCCACTTATTGTGGCTACTTTAGCCCTTCCCGGTCTGCCACTAGCACCCGTATCTCTATAAACAACAACACATTTTTGAGCATTTTCATCGTATGCAATAGCCGTTGCAGAAGTAGAACGAGAGTTAAAAACCACCGCAGAGCCAAAGCTGATTGACGTGCCGCTGACAGTCCCGACAATAGCAGTTCCGTATCCAGAGTTAGAGTTTGATTCCCAGCTAAAAATAACTGAACCTGCGTTTACATCAAAAGCTGCGCTTAAAGCACCGGGCGAATTACCTGTAAAAACGGTAGGTGATCCAAAAGATATTGATTGACCACTAACTGTTCCAACTACAGCCGTACCCCTACCGCTGCTGCTGCTATAGTCAAAGTACCCTACAATAACTTTGTCATTACCGGGGTCATAAACTGCTAGATTATAAAGGCTTGTTGCTGCCTTAAACACAACGGCAGAACCAACGCCTTGAGTTAATGTAGCTAACCCAGCAACACTTACAGTTCCATCAGCATTCACGATTACAGGTTGCCCACTGGGCAGTGTACCAGAAGCCTTGGCACGGTGCGTCCCCTCTTCAAGTTCAGGTATAGTTCTCATGCTTCTAGCCTTTCACGATAATCTTTGTTGCCGATACGGCTGTGCCAGCGAAGACACTTGGGTCTCCAGCGGTTGTACCTAGTGTGCCATTCGTCTGGACAAAGTAACTCTGACCCGCAGTCAAACCTGATTGCCTGTTGTTGATAGCACCCTTCACATCAATGGTGGCCCCAGCGGTGTTAGGGTAGCCGTTGCTGGCTAGGCCAACGTAGTTCTCGCTGGTGAGGTTGATGGATATAGTATCAGTTTGGATTACAACGGCAGTACCATAGTTAGAGTTGGTAATATCCCGATAAGAAATAACAATTTTTTGTGCGTTACTGTCATAAGCACTTGAATTATGGTCGGCTTGCCCACTTAAAAATGTAGTACGGTTATCAAAGCTAACCGATGTACCGCTTATAGTTGCAGATATATATATCCCATAATAAGAACCGTCATACTTTTTATAAGACACAACAACCTTTTGTGCGTTAGTATCATATGTTGCTGAAATTTCACTAGCAGATGAAGTCTCAAATACTGTTGGACTACCAAAACTTATAGATGTACCAGAAACAGTTCCTACTATGCCAGTACCGTCATTACTGTTCCCTGCGTCCTTATACAATATAAGTATCTTTTGCGCACTAGCGTCATAAGTTGTAATAATACTACGACTATCTGCGCTTTCAAAAACCACAACACTACCAAAGCTTATTGACGTGCCAGAAATAGTCCCAACAATGGCTGTGCCATAACTAGAGTTTCCCCCATCTGAATAAACTATAACAACTTTTTGTGCATTAGCATCATATGCTATGCCGATTCTTTCAGTGGCTGCGCTTTCAAACACAGTGTCACTACCAAAGCTTATAGATGTACCACTTACTGTGCCTACTATGGCTGTACCATAATCTGAGTTGCTACCATCATTGTAAGCAACAGCAATTTTTTGAGAGTTGGCATCATATACAGCCGAAACTTCTTTAGACTCTCCACTATTAAAAGCTGTAGCACTACCAAAGCTAATAGAAGTTCCCGAAACAGTACCCACAATGGCTCTACCGTTTTGTGGGCTAATTACACGATACGCTATAACTATTTTTTGCGCATTAGCATCATATACAGCCGCATTCCTATCAATCACACAATTTACACTATCAAATACAACAGGTGTCCCAAAACTTATAGATGTCCCACTTACAGTCCCCACCACGGCAGTGCCATAACTTGAGTTGCCATCATCTTCATAAACTACAACTATTTTCTGGGCATTAGCATCATAAACGGTAGATGTTGGGCCTATATTTGCTGTTTCAAAAACAACGGCAGTTCCCTTAGACCCAGAAGTGCCTGTTAGGGCAACAGCACTAACCGTACCATTAGCATTCACGACAACAGGCTTACCATTGGGCAACGTACCACTGGCAATGGCGTTCAGCTTTCTTACTTGTGTGCTGGGTGTACCAATGGTGCGCATACTATTTACTCCTCGTCGTCGAGTGTTGGGTCTACCCAATCAGAGTTTGCAGTCCAAGATGTTCCGTCAAAGAAATATCTGTTGCCTGTCCAGTTTTCTGGGGCGTTGGTCACGCCGTCCGTGACAGTCACTGTGGTGCTGTTCAGATCACCAATGATGAACTGCGCAGGGTCTCCTACTGTAATGTTGTCAGCAGTAGCTGTGATTGCAACATCATCAGCAAGCAAGTACTTCGACAAGCCGCTTGATGTCTCTACGATGGTCTTCATCAGATTATCCTTTCACGATGAGTTTGGTAGCCGACACGGCAGTGCCAGCAAGTACAGATGGATCGGCAGCGGTTAAGCCCAGCGTACCGTCAGTTTGAACGAAGTATTGTTGACCAGCAGTCAGGCTGAGTTGATTAGTGCTGATTGCGCAGCCACTGTCTATGATTGCACTGGAACCAGATGCTACTTGGCCTCTGGTTATGTTTGTGGTGCCAACTTGAAAGACAACAACAGTTCCATTTCCGCTGTTACCTTCGTCTTGGCAAGTTATAACAACCTTGCCAGCATTGCTGTCAAAGGTAGCAGACATGTAGTTAACATTAGCACTTTCAAATACAGATTTAGTACCAAAAATGATAGACGTTCCACTTACTGTTCCAACGACTAGAGTCCCATAGTCAGAATTTGTATCGTCTTCATAGACTACAACAACTTTATTGGCGGTGCTGTCAAAAGTAACTCTTGTAGATGCGGCGCCAAGATTACCAGTATTAAACACAACAGGAGTACCAAAGCTAATTGAGGTGCCGCTGACAGTACCAACTATTCCTTCTCCCAGATTGTCAGAGTCATTGAAATAAGAAATAACAACTTTATTAGAGTTACTGTCAAAGGTAACTCCTTGTTTTTGTGTTTGTTTGTTTCTAAACTGAACTTCAGTCCCAAAGCTAATACCTGTCCCGCTTACTGTTCCAACAATGGCATAGCCTGATCCGGCGGGAGACCCTCCGTTATCTCTGTAGGCTATGATCACTTTATTGGAATTGCTATCAAAAGTAGCGGCGGTGAAGTATGTAGCTCCGCTATTAAATACCACAGGAGTCCCAAAACTGATTGACGTGCCGCTTACGGTCCCGACTACTGCCGTGCCTCTGACAGAGTTGCCTGAATCGCTATAAGATATAACAACTTTATTATTTGAGGAATCAAAAGCAGTTGAGATGTAATTGGAATCACCAGTGTCAAATACCACAGGAGTCCCGAAGCTAATTGAGTTGCCACTTACCGTACCCACTACCGCAGTGCCGCGACCGCTGCTACCCGAATTGCCATAAGCTATAACAACTTTGTTGCTATTACTGTCAAAGGTAGCGGACATATATGTACTATTAGCACTTTCAAACACTACCTCAGTGCCAAAACTTATGGTATTTCCACTAACAGTGCCGACTATAGCAGTGCCATAATTAGAGTTGCCACCGTCTGAGTAGGCCAGAACAATTTTATTGGAACTGCTGTCAAAAGTACCCGCATTATGTGTTGTATTTCCGCTATTAAATACGGCTGGGGTGCCTAAAGATTGAGTTATTGAATTGTCGACCACCACCCCCTGAGACATGCCAATGTAGTTTTCTGCGGTGAGGTTGGTGGGGGTGTAGGCGTTCCGCACAACAACAGCCGTACCATAACTAGAATTTGCCTGATCTTTGTACACAAAAACCATTTGTTCTGAGGTGCTGTCATAGGCTTGTCTTAGGTTAGAAGAACCGCCGCTAGTCAAAGAGGTTACAGCACTAAACGTAAGGGATGTCCCGCTTACAGTAGCTGTTACAAACTTCCCTTTGTTAGAGTCTGCATTATCTCTATAAAAGATGTTCACAAAACCAGCCGCAGTATTTTCGATTACAACAGTTTGCTGAGTAGCTGCTGCTTCAAAAACTGCGGCAGTGCCAAAACTGATTGAGGTGCCACTCACTGATCCGACAATAGCTGTACCAAAGTCCGAATTACCCCGGTCCCTGTAAGATATAACTACTTTTTGAGAAGACGAATCATAACCTACCCATAGATTATCTGTGGTTGCTGTTTCAAAAACAACTTCCGACCCAAAACTGATATTAGTGCCACTCACTGATCCGACGATTGCAGTGCCGTAACTAGAATTGTTTTCATCCTTGTAAACCACCACTGTCTTGTTGGCGTTGATGTCATAGGCGCACGATACTGATGGCCCCGTACCTCCATCGTTGTAAACTGCGGCGGTTCCCCAGCTAACATTTGTGCCGCTCACAGTCCCCACTTGAGCCTTTCCAACATTATTCGTTGTCCTATATGCAAGAACTACTTTCTCTGCGCTGGAGTCATAGGAAAGACTTTGGCGACTTGTGTTTTCGCTATTGAAGATAACCGTTGAGCCAAACGAAATATTTGTCCCGCTTACACTTCCGACAACAGAAGTGCCGTACCCAGAATTGTCACCGTCATAATAGGCAATCACAACTTTTTGTGCAGCGGCGTGGTATACTATGGCAACAAAGTTTGTGCCGTTAGCATGCCAAGTTGCGGTGGCCCCAAAAGTTATGCTGGTGCCAGATATAGTACCGACTACGGCCTTACCCTTATTTCCGTCACCCGCATCTATAAAAACAATGACCATTTTATTTGAATAAGCATCATACGCTGCACAAGTCTGTGTAGTATTTGCCGCCTCAAACACGGCGTTAGACCCGACTGCTTGCGATACAGGTGTACCCCCAGCAACACTCACAGTCCCGTTAGCATTAACTATTACAGGTTGCCCACTAGGCAGTGTACCAGAGGCAACCGCCCGTACTTCACCATCTACAGGTGTGTTGCCAAGGGACCGCATTAGCTGATCTCTTCGTAACTACACACTACCACTATATCGTTTGCCACGCTTGCTATCACCCCGATAGATTTATCTTCTTCAAGGTAAACTGATGTAGACTTGTCGAGAGCAATTAGGGAAGAATCTGCCGCGACAGACACTGTGCTGACTAGGGCAAATGCCGTCCCGCCAATGTCATCTTGACTGTACAAGTTCACAGTTACGTCAACGGCGTTTGTGCCATCTACGTTTGCCAATTGGATCATGTTGATCTTAAAGACCTTACCACTGGATGCAGCATTGCTAACAATAGCCGTGGCGTTGGTTGATGCAAGCGCGACAGTGGCGGATTTGCCTATGATCGTGCTTACGTTTACAATATTTGGTGCAGCCATTTTCTAACCTCCTTTATCCAAAAACAATTGCCATTGCTATGGCTTTCCCAGTTGATATACCCGCCGTGCCAAACACTAATTTTCCTGAACCGTTTGAAGCTAACAAAGCTTGGCCCGTTGAACCGACTGCGTCAGGCAACTCCAGTTCATAAGTAGCTCCCGCCGAGTGCGGCGGACTTGCTAGTGTAACTGCATGAGAGTTTGAGGAACAATTCAAAGCCAGCTTTGCTGAGTTTGTAGCGCCTCGTATAACAACCTTACCTGACCCGTTAGGGGCTAGATCCAAGTCCCTGTTCGATACAGTGACGAGATCAAACTGGTTAGTGTCCAGGTTGCCACCTAACTGAGGAGTCGTATCATTAACAATGTCCTGAATATCCGTGGCGATAGCTGTAATAAATACAACAGCACCACCGGAAAGACTTAAAGCATTGTCACCGTTACTACTCTCAATAACCGAGCGGCTCAGTGTAGTACCAGAAGCAGTGTAAGTTCCTGTGCCTATCTCAAACGCAGAAGACCCGTCTTCTATGCAGTATCGAACTGAATTGCCGTTAGAAACACCCGCCCCCGTAAAAGTCTGAAACCCGCTAGTGGCACTGCCAAGCGTTATTGTTCCAGTCCCAGTGGTGCTGGTGGTCATTTTGGCCCTATTTACTAAGACTACCATATAGAATCTCCAAGCTTAAATACGTTAAGCAATTCTTATTAGAGCGTTCGAAGCATCGGGGCTTGGCATAACGATCTTAAAGTCGCCAGACGTTGACGCTTTGTCTGAGCCAAAGTCTAAAACCAAGACGCAGTTTGCTGTATTTGATCCCGCAGCCGCCGAACTGTTATAGATCAAAGCTCCACGAGCAGTAATCGTTGCAGATGTAAATGTCTTATCCGCAAAGTCAGTGAACGCTGTGGTTCCAGAGGACGAAGGCATACTGCTTGATGGAACCAAACTATTGGTGTTAGTACTACCAGCAGGACCACCTGTAGTGTACGTTCCAGACGTACCTACTTCGTTGTTTCCCGCACCAAACGGTGCCGCAGTAGTAGCAGCGTTAAAAGAAGCACTGTTTGTATACAGAGCTATTTGGAACGTATCACCACCAGAGGTAGAGAAGTTGTGTGTTGCGGACAAAAGTTCTTTCTTGAACGATGTACACATGAAGTTTCCGCTGAAGGCCATTTTAAAGTCTCCTTATAAGTTCAGCAAGTTGTGGATGACCCGCATCCGTTAACGCATTCCATACAGTAGTACGGTCACTTTCGATAGATTTACGCATATAATGCGTCACCAACTTTTCGACCTTCTTCTCAAACGCATAGGCTTGGTCTCTAATGGCGGGTGGAGCCGTGTCGGAAACAGATATTATCTTTCCAACACACTCTTCAGCAAGTTCTTCCGGAGTAAACCCACGGTTGTTAGTCGATTTGACAGATACCACATTATCGTAGCGAGGTAAGTCCATATTAAAATCTAAACTCATTGCTTAGCCCTTATTACCTTTCCAGTGCGATATTCGTCGGTCACTTCCTTAGCTTCTCCGAGCATCTTAACACCAATCATGGCTTCTTGGAAGCGACTATTATACATAGCCATAACGTCCTGCTCACCCTTCATATAAATATACGCTTCTATCAAGGCCCCATACAACAATGCCATCTCTGCATTCGTACTTAACCATGTCTTTTCGGAATCCGCGCCTTGTGTGAGACTATTAGGGCGATAAAAATAATGAAGCTCTGCGGTGTAGGCTGCATCCGGAGCGGGACCTAACAAGAAGTTGGTGACATCAAACTGGCAATAGTACTGAGGAACACCCGTTGTCGCATCGTTCGGAGTGTACATCTGCACAAAGCTAGGATCTTTAAACTCTAAGAAATAACGGTCTCCATTAGCAGGGTATAACGCCAGAGAAAAAGGAGCTAGAAAGTCCTCCGGACAAGCTAGGAACCTGGTGCCTGAAGTTTGCGCAGTAGCGTTCTTTCGAAATAAACTAAGCTGGACGTTCTTTAAGATACGTTCTTCAGACATCCGGATGAACAAAGGTATGTTGTTTACAAAGCTAGTTTCTTCATACTCAGTGTAATCTTTTATTGCTTGTTTCAACTCTGCATATGTAAAGCTCATGGTATCTCCACCGTTACTGTCCCTACCGAACCAACGGCAACCAGGTTGTTGGGAGGGGAAAGTCCCTCTATTCCAGCAAAACCTACAGGATTCCAACCAAATTGAATAGCCCGTTGCGCCGCAAGATCAGACTCTGGTCTCGGGTTCTGTAAAGCTTGGGGATCTGGAAAGGCTTTAGGTGGTGACAACTGCGGCTGCTTAGGGTCAAACTCATCCGGTCCAACCTTAGCGCCCATCCATTCCACCTTCATGTCGACAAGACGGTAACGACGGCCTGACCGGTCTGATATCCCCCAAGCGTTTTTTCCCGAAGCGTAAGGCATTAGACCCTCAGATAACTTAAGCTAGGCTGCAACTTCAACGGGGTACGACCTTGGTCTTCGTCTGCTGCGCGTTGGAACTCTTCTTCGTAAACACTCTTTAGCATCTGAATGCGGTCTGGCGCACGTTTCATTGCCATGTAATAGGAAAGACCCGCAACCATACAAGGATAAAACCGGAACGGAAGATCGGTAGTATTAACCAAAGTTCCCGCGTCCTCTATCCGTCGAACGTAATAGTACACAAGCTGGTCGGTAGAGTTCTCAGGAACTGCCCACAAACTAAGCCTGGGCGCAATCGTTCTGTCTAAAAAATACTGGCTAGAGCGGCCCTGCGTGGTTTTGTTTGGAAGGGTCACATAGTCCCCACGGCTGATCCTCTGAACCTCAAAGTCTGTGTTATTCCTGCGAAGGACAACATCAAGTGTGTCAACAACATCATCAAGTAAAGTGTACTCTGCCTGACCCTGAATCAAATCAATGGTAGCATTACTGACCGTCCAGAGATTCAACCCTCTGTTCGCCCATTCTGCAAACATAATATTTAAAGACCTGCGAGCAGTCTTAGCATCGTAGCCCGTCCGAACTTCTAGGCCGCACCGCTCATACGCTTCTTCAATAACCTCTCCAACATCTAAGTTGAAGTCTCTTGTTCCTGATGTTGTCATATCATTAACTCATTTTTGGTTTCTGATTTGTTTTAACCGTAACGCACCCACCATTCTTATAGCCCATACGAGCAGCAACCTCTGGGGCTTTTGCCTTTAAAGCTTTAATACCTTTTCCCTTGGGACCACTAGGTATCGGTTTCTTCGTTTCCATCGTTATCATCCTCATTATAGAGATTATCAAAAACTCTATTCACATCCAGTGTATAGTCTAAATCACTTTTTGAATAGTGTATATGTTGTGACGGCCTGAAGTCTGGGGCGCCCTCACCTAACGAAAACCAAGCAGGGTGTGTTACACGCACACGGTTGTTTGGAAGCGCAACAATGTTACCCGTCCACTCGCCCGCATCTAGCAGTTGCAAAACATGGCTTTGTTTATGCT
>ENA-ORXF01001443-ORXF01001443.1-marine-metagenome-genome-assembly--contig:-NODE-1443-length-15360-cov-3.893215_pt1 | contig 15360 bp, 17 predicted proteins | sample MGYA00237864_ERZ511476 | MGnify/ENA primary metagenome ERZ511476 (study PRJEB26306, sample SAMN06343908) | marine metagenome | isolation source: coastal waters | place: Atlantic Ocean: West Antarctic... | reverse complement strand
CACTTTAATACCATCGGGAACCAGTGTTTTGCGGATCGGCACGACACCAAGATCAAGTTTGTCAGAGATAAGTCCTTCCAAAACAGCCTGAACATATCCGTAGCCCTGATCGATTTGAATGCTGGGGTATTCCGCCTGAAATGCGGCAAGAATGGGCGACACGATTCCATCCATGAAGATGGGCGATCCAGCCACGCGCAGAGCGCCTGCATGTCCTCTTTTGTAGCGAGTGACAAATTCGCCTGCTGCCGCTCCGGCCTGAGAAATCACGCGACCATGCTGGACGAGTTGCAAACAGAATTCAGTCGGCTGAAGCGGTCGTCGATTGCTCGCAAACAGTGGTACGCCAAGGCGTTCCTCCAATTGGTTCAACGATCTGGAAACACTGGGCTGTGTTTTACCAAGCGCAAATGCTCCTTCAGTCAACCCGCCATTATCTACAATGGCCGCAAGCATCTCAAGTTGTCGGGGGTCAATTTTCATACCAAAGTGGTATATTGTGGAACTCACTTGTTATCAAGTATGCAAATTAAACTGATACATTTACCTCAGTTGAAAACGCCAGAGGGAGCGTACGCAGAATGACTGGGTTGGCGAAATATCAAAGGGTTTTGTTCGGAGTTGGCGTGCGAAATACTGTTGCTGATGAGGTTCGAAGGCTGGGTTGTTCTCGGGCACTCATCCTTTCTACCCCACCTCAATCGTCATCCGCGCTTGATTTGGCTGCTGCCCTAAATGATATGTCAGCGGGCGTGTTCTCACGTGCTGCAATGCACACGCCTGTTGAGGTTACGGAAGATGCATTGCGCCATGTTCAAGAGATCAATGCAGATTGTCTCATTGCCATTGGTGGTGGATCGACAACGGGCCTTGGCAAGGCCATTGCTCATCGCACGGGCCTTCCACAAATCGTGATTCCCACGACCTATGCAGGCAGCGAGGCAACGCCCATTCTTGGCCAGACTGAGGACGGCGTAAAAACAACGCTGACAGATCGCAAAGTATTGCCCGAAGTCATCCTGTATGATCCCGAACTTGTCGCGACCCTCCCGGTCGGAATGACGGTTACCTCCGCATTGAATGCCATGGCGCATGCCGCAGAGGCGCTCTATGCGCGTGACAAATCGGAAGACAGCAACCAGCTGGCGATCGATGGCCTGACATCGTTTGTCAAATCGCTTCCGAAAGTTCTGCAAGACCCCGAAGATCTCGCGGCCAGAGAAGAGACCCAACGCGGCGCATGGGCTTGCGGTGCGGTCTTGGGGCGGGTCGGCATGGCCTTGCATCACAAGCTTTGCCATACGCTCGGTGGATCATTCGATCTGCCACACGCGGAAACCCACGCAATTATTCTGCCGCATGCGATCCACTATAATGCTCAGGCCGTTCCGGGCCTGCTAGCGCCGGTGACTGATTTGTTGGGTGGGTCGTCACCGGGGATGGCGCTCTGGCAATTTGCCAAATCGATGGGCGCGCCACTTGCCCTGCGTGATTTGGGCCTACAGGTCCAAGATCTTGATCGCGTCGCAGAGATCGCCACGAGAAATCCGTACTGGAACCCCCGCGAAGTCACGGCAGACGGCATTCGCGCTTTGCTTGAGAAAGCGTGGACCGGTGAGGCACCCGGACCATGAGAACCGCAACCGAAATCACGGCCAGAATGAAGGATAATGACACGATGCCTGGTGAAGAGAGAAAGATCGCCGCTGCGAAAGCACATTTCACAGAACAGAACAGCGCTGATGTTGTCATCGGTCAGAATCTGAACGCCAAAAATGCGCGCCTGCGTGACGTTATGGAGGTCGTGACGCGGCATCTGCATGCGGCGATCAAAGAAATTGAGCCTACGCAGGAAGAATGGATGCAGGGGATTCAATTTCTGACGGCGACTGGCCACAAATGTGATGACTGGAGGCAGGAATATATCCTGTTGTCCGACGTGATGGGTGTCTCGATGTTGGTCGATGCGATCAACTCGCGGCGGCCCGTCGGCGCATCGGAAAATACTGTCCTGGGCCCGTTTCACGTGGAAGGTGCGCCTGAATACGAGATGGGTACGAACATCTGCCTCGATGGGAGCGGCGAGGATATGATTGTGCGCGGTCGGGTGCTGGATATTGAGGGCAAACCATTGTCCGGCGTGAAGATCGACGTTTGGCAAGCAAACGACGAAGGGTTCTACGACGTTCAGCAAAAAGGCCTTCAGCCAGACTTTAATTTGCGGGGCGTATTCCGGACAGGCGATGACGGGACCTATTGGTTCAAGGCCGTGCGGCCGACACATTACTCGATCCCGGCGGATGGCCCGGTGGGTGATTTGTTGGAGGGGCTTGGTCGTCATCCATGGCGGCCGGCGCACCTGCACTACATCATCTCGAAGGACGGATACGACGAAGTCACAACGCACATTTTCGATCCCGATGATCCTTACATTGATAGCGATTCCGTGTTTGGCGTGAAGGAAAGCCTTATCGCCGAATTTGTCAAAGTCGATGACCTTGCGCGCGTTGCACAAATGGATTTTGACGGTCCATATTACTGGGATGTCGCATTCGATTTCGTCTTGGCACCAAAGTCACAAGTATGACCGCACCCTGCATCATATGTGTGGCCATAACCGGATCACTACCGCGTAAGTCGATGAACCCAGCAGTTCCCATCTCTGTTGCCGAACAGGTTGAAAGCACCCATGCGGCCTTTGAGGCTGGAGCCACGATTTGCCATGCCCATGTCCGCAACGATGATGAAACACCGACCAGCGACCCTGAGAAATTTGCGCGTCTGCTTGAAGGGATTCGAACGCATTGCCGCGGCATGATTGTTCAATTTTCTACTGGCGGTAGGTCGGGCGCGGACAAAGAACGCGGCGGGATGTTGTCGCTCAAACCCGATATGGCCTCTCTCAGCGTTGGGTCAAACAATTTCCCAACCCGCGTTTATGAGAACCCGCCAGAGCTTGTCGATTGGCTAGCGTCTGAAATGCGCGCGCACGGCGTGAAACCAGAGGTCGAGGCCTTTGATCTGAGCCACATCCTGAAGGCGGCCGAAATGTATGCCGCGGGCGTAATCACCGACGTGCCCTATGTGCAATTCGTCATGGGGGTGAAGAACGCCATGCCTGCCGATCGCCACGTGTTTGCGTTCTACGTCGAGACCGTCACGCGATTGTTTCCCGGTGCACCTTGGTGTGCCGCTGGCATTGGCCCGCAGCAGACAACCCTCAATGAATGGGCCATCGCAGCTGGCGGGCATGCGCGTACCGGCCTTGAAGATAACATTCGCCTCGATCGCGACACGCTCGCGCCATCGAACGCAGCCCTCGTAAACCGCACAGTAGAGATTTGCGGCAAACACAACCGGCCCGTTGCAACGGCCTCTGAAGCCCGGGAAATCCTGGGCCTTTCCATGAAATAAAAGGACATCAAACATGCTTGACACGAATGAAATGGACAGCGAAGCCCGCAGTTCAGCGGCGGCTTTCCAAGCACAGGGGCTGACCGCGGACGAGGCAACTCTGCAACTTCTCTTTACCGAGGCCCGGACACACTACGGCTGGCAGGATCGTGACGTTGCCGGAGAGACCCTCAAGGCACTCTATGACATCGCGAAAATGGGGCCCACGTCGATGAATCAACAGCCCATGCGGGTGATCTTTGTGCGATCCAAAGATGCAAAGGATCGGTTGGAACCCGCCTTGTTCGAAGCCAATCGGCCGAAAATGCGCGGCGCGCCAGTTACAGCGATTATCGCCCATGACCTGAACTTCTGGGAGGAACTTCCAACTGTGTTCCCACCAAACCCAGACGCACAAAACATCTTTAAGGACAACGCGACAGCCGCCCAGGTGAACGCCTTTCGGAACGGAACGTTGCAAGGTGCCTATGTCATGCTAGCAGCCCGCGCCGTCGGTCTGGACGTTGGCGGCATGTCAGGCTTCGATAATGCCAAGCTCGACGAGGAGTTTTTCCATGGCACGTCGGTCAAATCCAACTTCCTTGTGAACCTTGGCTATGCGGACACCTCAAAGATCTTCCGGCGGTTGCCACGGCTCGATTTTGAAACCGTTTGCGAAACACTTTGAACGGAGGCCGATATGACAGGACCAATAATAACGAAAGATGATATTCTTGAAGCTTCGAAGGGCATGTTGCAGATGCAGCTGTTTGTCGTGTTCACGATCCCCACAAACGGCATGGGACCAGTGATGGAGAACATCGAGGAACACCTGCAATTCCAGGTCAATCTGGAACAACGCGGGATCATGTTTGGTGCGGGCCCATTCTGGGCCGATGACGAACACACATGGAACGGCGAAGGGATGGTCATCATCCGCGCCGCAAGCCTTGAACACGCGAAAGAAATCGCTGCGACAGATCCGATGCACAGCTCAGGAGCGCGAAGCTTTACGGTGCGGCCTTGGCTGCTCAACGAAGGGCGCGTCACAGTTGCCGTCAATTTTTCAACCGGCCGCCACGCGGTCTCATAGTCAAAATAAGTCTTGGGAGGACAATTATGAAAAAGATGTTTGCAGCATTGGTGCTCAGCACCGCCGCCACAATGGGTCACGCAGAAACGTATGACCTAACGATGGCATCAAGCCACCCCACAGTGCTGCCGTGGGTTGGTCAGCTTTCCACACTTGTTGTGGCTGAATCCAACGCCCGTCTGGAGGCGATGGGGTCTGAGGATCGGATTGAATGGACAGAAGCCTACGGAGGCTCGCTTTATGGCTTCAAAGACACGCTGGAGGCTGTCGGCGATGGCCTGACCGACGCAGGTTGGGTTGGCACGCTTTGGGAGGGGTCGAAGATGCCCTTGCAGAACGTCACTTACTTCACGCCGTTCGTATCTGATAATCTGGTCCGGACGCTCCAGATTATGAATGAACTTCACCGCGAGGTTCCTGCACTGCAAGAAGCGTGGGAGGCCCAAAACGTGGTCTTTCTCGGCGCGAGTGGCGTGGAAACATATCACTTGATGACAAACTTTCCGGTGAATTCGCTCGAAGACCTCAGAGGGCGCAAGATCCTCGCTCCGGGTCCGTCGGCCAACTGGATCAAACATCTTGGTGCTGTGCCTGTAAACGGCGCATTGCCAACATACTACAATCAGGTTCAAACGGGTGTGGCCGATGGAATGGTGGCTATCCTGACTGGCGCTTTTCCAAACAAGCACTACGAAGTCGTACCTTATGTCACCTTGGTTGGCTTAGGCGCACAGATGACGGGCGGCCTTGGAATTAACAAGGATGTGTGGGACGGCCTTTCCGATGATGTCCGTCAGGTGCTGACCGAACTTGGCGACGCGTATACTGTCGCCCACGCGCAAGAGGTAGAAGCCCGATATCAGAGTTTTCTGTCGCAGTTGCCGGACGTGGGTGCTACGGTGACAGAACTGCCAGCGGCAGAGGTCGATGCTTGGGCCGAAACGATGCCTAACCTCGCCGCAGAATGGGTGGAGGCCAATGCAGACGACGGCGCGGCAGAAGTGCTTGCTGCTTACATGGCAAAAGTACGCGAAGCTGGAATTGAGTCTCGCATCGACTGGGCGGGGCAGTAACACTCATGTTTACCTCGGCAACTTTCCGTCGCCAAGCAAATGAGACGGTGGGCGCAGTTTCTGCGCTCACCGGATTTGTCAGCGGTGCAGCTTCGATCTGGATCTTCTGTCTGATGCTGCTGATTTGCGCGGACATTATCGGGCGGTCCGTATTCAACTCACCGGTTCAGGGCGTCGCAGAGATCGTTGCCAATTCCATTGTCGCGATCGTCTTCCTGCAAGCCGCACACGCACTGATGTGCGGGCGCATGACCCGAACCGACCTGATATTGGGTTGGTTAGAAGAGGAACGACCGTTTGCTGCTGGCGCAATGCGCATTCTGTTTCATCTGGCCGGGATCGCCGTCTTCGCGCTGATCGCGCAAGGCACTTGGCCCAAGCTTGTCGATGCCTGGGTGGACGAAGAGTTTTTTGGCGCACAGGGCGTCTTTACGGCACCGGTCTGGCCGATCAAAGCATGTCTCTTTGGCGGAGCATTGCTGACCTGTATCGCTTTTGCCACTCAAGTGCTGAACGACATCAAGGAAATAGCAAATGACGGTCGCGTTTCGCCGCTGAAAGTGCGGCACTCGGTCATCGGCAAACCAAAGGGTTGGCCTTTTCTCTTTGTATTCCTGTCGCTACTGGCCATCGGTTACGCCATTTTCTGGGCAGACTTGGGCCGCGTTGAAATCGGGCTTGCCGCTATCGGTTTCATGCTGATTTTGATCTTCTCAGGTGCCCATATTGCGGTGGTGCTGATGTTGCTTAGCTTCCTTGGAATATGGCTGATACGCGACAATCCAACAGTTGCGATGCGCTCGCTTGCTCTGGCGGCGGATGGAGCGATCAATCGCTATCTTTTCGGCGTGGTGCCGCTCTTCGTACTTATGGGGTTGATCGTGGATGCCGCTGATATTGGGCGCGATGCCTACCGTGTCGCCGCCTGGCTTTTGCAAAGAGTTCGTGGGGGACTTGGCATTGCGACGGTCGCGGCAAACGCTGTCTTTGCTTCGATCACCGGGATCTCAATCGCATCGGCGGCTGTATTTTCTCGAGTAGCTGTGCCGCAGATGGTTGCGAATGGGTATAACAATCGGTTTGCACTGGGGGTCGTCGCTGGATCATCTGTGCTGGGAATGCTCATCCCGCCAAGCCTTCTTCTGATTATCTATGGCGTTTTGGCCGAACAATCCGTCGGTGCTTTGTTTTTGGCCGCTATCGTTCCGGGGGGAATTCTGGCATTTGTCTTCGGTCTTGGTATCTACCTCATGGCGGTGTTTAGACCGCGGTCAGTCATGCAGTCCGACCGCCCGGTAATCATCGAGGGTGAAACCTGGGTCACCGCCGTGCAGAAGCTTTTCCCAATAGCGACATTAGTGGTTATCGTATTGGGGGGCATTTATTCCGGGTTTTTCACGCCCACCGAAGCGGGGGCAGCAGGTGCCGCAGCTGCAATTCTGGTGGCGATTGCCAAAAGAAACCTGACATGGGCAAAGTTCTGGCGGGTTCTTGTGGATACTGGACTTGTCTCGGTCTCGATCCTGATGCTGATCATCGCTGCCTCTATGTACTCGCGCATGTTGACCCTGTCGACGATCCCGCAGGAGACCACGCAGTTCGTTGCAGGTTTGGGACTCGGTCTCATGGGTTTCATGATGATCTATCTTCTGCTTGTGGTGATCATGGGTATGTTCCTCGACAGCACATCGATCATGCTGATCCTGTTGCCGTTGTGCTTGCCGATTGTCACCGAGCTGGGTGGCGACCTTATCTGGTTTGGCATTGTGACGGTAATTGCGGTAGAGATTGGGCTTTTGACCCCGCCGTTCGGACTGACGGTGTACGTTGTCAAGGCCACGATCGCAGACCGCAATACGACCCTTGGCGACATCTTCGTCGGGACATTCCCCTTCGTCATTATGATGACGTTGGTGACATTGTTGCTGACATTCCTTCCGTCGCTTAGCCTCATGTTTGAATAGGATGCCAAAAATGCCAATGGTCTATCTGCTATCTGCTGTCGTCATTGGGGCGGCTTTCGCCACACAGCCAGCCATCAACGGCGCTGCTGCAAAGATCCTGGGCTCTGCGGTCCCTGCAACGGCTCTATCTGTGGCTATCACCTTGATTGCCTGTATCATTGTGATGATCATAGGGCGCACAACGCCCAACTCAGAGGCGATGTCGCAATTGCCATGGTGGGTTGTCATTGGTGGTCTGGTTGGTCTTCTCGTGGTCGGGGGCGGCACGGTGATCGTTCCGGTGACGGGCGCTGCCGTCTTCTTTGTATGCCTCATTGCTGGTCAGCTCTTCAGTTCAGTCTTGTTAGATCACATTGGGGCATTTGGTCTGCCCGTGCGCGAAATTGGCACGCTGCGACTTCTCGGGATACTTTTGACATTCGGCGGAGTTATCTTGGTGCGCTACGGCTAATATGCTGGGCGAGCGAGGCGTCACCTTCGGTATGGCGTGTCGTGAATCTTCAGGTGCCCATTTTCTGGCAATGTCAAAACAAGCGTCGAAGTTGATCTCCGCAGCTTTTCCTTGGTCAAACGTCAGCGAGCCGCTTCCGTCAATGGCAAGGCCGTCGCCCTTAAACAAAGGGATACCATTCACGTTGAGAGATCCGTCAGCAACCTGCACGCAACCTTTGCGCCCAACTCTCAAATCAATGCGGATGGTTTGGCCGCTATCCAGTTTCGCCACATAATCGTCGTCTCGCAACCTTCACTTGAGTGTATAAGCAGCCATTTAGGCACTTTGCAGCATTGGTCATTTTGGGTTCTTTTTTGCCTTTAGCCACATTTTGCATCAATGTCCGCATTGGCTCGGCCCTCAACACATAAAAAATTAGTCGCCATCCCCCCGTCTGACTACCCGCGAAGGGTAGCCGGACGGGGGGGTGTTTAGCGGTCTAACCAAGCCCTCGCTTGACCACATAGTTAGCAAGCCAACGCCAGTATGCGCCCGCCGAGGCAAACCCTTGCTCTGTTGCAGCGAAGCTTTCTGCTTGTAGCCTTGTCAGCCTGCCATCGTACTCAGCGATAGCAGCCCTTTCCTCGAAGGCCTCGATGTCAGGGATACGTAATGCAGTCATAGCGTCACCTCTTGCGGCACTCTCACCCCCTCGACAATCTCCCGCTTCTGCGCATCACTGATGCCCGCCGAGTACAGCCCATAGGTCAGCTTATTGGCGGAGCGTGCCGAGTGATGCCCCACCAACGTTGCGGTGAAGTGCTCCGGAACACCTGTGCGCTCACACTGGGTGATGAACCACTTGCGGGTGGAGTGGAACACCGTGCCGTGGATCTCTGGATGCCTCTGCCTGAGTCTTGCATACCGCTTCACAACCTTGTCCACTGTGAGGTGTGGGAACAGCCTACCAGTCTTTGGCAGGACGGTATCCAACAACCCCTCCAGCACTCCATGAAGGGGCACCTCCCGCTCAGCTGCCTTGGACTTTAGCAGTCTCACCTCGTTCGGCCTGATGCTGACAAAGCGCCCCAGGTTTCCCCTGGCTATGACGTCCTCCGCCATGAGCCCGCAGATCTCACCAGAGCGCATGCCTGTGAGAAGCCCGAAGAGTACTGCACTGTGCAACACCCTGTCCTCGGCCCCCAACAACACACTGACCTGCGCATCCGTCAGGACCCCATGCGGGTTTACCTCTGGGCGGTCCTTCACCTTGAGGGCCTCCCAGGAGTTAGCTCCCAGCTCCCCCTCACCAACACACCAGTCAAGGAACTGGGACATCTGCTTGAGGATACGGGCCTGGGTCTGGGGTACCAGAGTGATACCCTCAGAGGCCACTGACAGGCTTGCAAGCTCAACCAATCCAGCGTCCTTGCCGTCCCTGTACTTGCGCACGTTAGGAGAGAGCTGGGTGATATACCCCAGCACCTCCTTTCCATGTGTGAGGGACAAGTCACCAACAGGATGCCGACCCAGATGCGAGGTCAGCAGCTCCAGAGCAAAGCGCACAGATTTGTAGCTACCAGGACGAAGCCGCTGAGACACCTCAGCAAGATACTCCGTTGCTAGGTCTGCTACCAACCGCTCACCCAGAAGACGAGCACGCTGATATCGAGGGCGACCCACAGCCAGTCGAGGACCTTGGGTAGCAGTGGGAGTATCGGTGTGAGGGGTAGCAAGGGCATGGGCCTGAGCCTCCTTGATGATGGTTGTGAAGGTTGTGTTTAGCTCAGCCACACGCAGCTTGGCTTGGGTGGCATCTGCTGTCTTGAGGGATTGCTTGAGGGCGGAGCCCAAGAGGGGTTGCAGTGCCTTGGGGTAGGTCCTGCGGTAGACCCAAGTGTTGTGGGTCTTGTAGGCGTACTTAATCTGAGGTGACATGACGTCTCCTTTCTGGGGCAATTGCCCTGGTTTGTGTGATGGGGTGGGATTTTGTGAACAGCGCCAAGGAGGGGCAGGGACTAAGCCCTTCCCTGACGCCTGCGTGGACTAGGTTGGTCTCGATAAGACCTGCAGAACCAACGCAATGTCTGGTTCTCCGTATTCCCCAGCAAGGGGACCTGTGAGGGCAGTGCCTGTGATGCAGTCCTCATAAACCTCCTCGACGAGGAAGCTGTGTTCTGGAATGTCATCGAAGCCAGCAATCAGCACGATGCTGCCAGGGGTGATAGTAAGGTCTGCCATTCTAGGCCCTCCTCAGCAGGAGGTCAGGCAACAACAAGCCCAGGGTAAGGCCCAGGGGAACTGGAAAGGGGATGGGTTGCAGCATACTCGGCAAGCCAGCCAGCACCACAATGGCCCCTGCCAGGACCTGTGGGACTGCCAGTGAGATGTCCCAGCGTTTGCGCAGCTGCCACTGTAGGACAAGCCGAAGGGCACCCCCTGCAAGAGCAAGGGCTGTGAAGGTCGTAAACATGATTGGTCTCCATGATGATTGATATCATTATAGAGGCCTAAAAGTTCTCAGTTTTGGGAGGGGTTGGGCTGGACCTTCAAGTACCCAACTAGCCGAGTACCCGAGTACCCGAGTACCCGGACTAGAATTTTTTTGCTCTAGGCTTTGATGCCCATTCGATTGCTCATGTACTCGATGCAACATGGTGATATCGGCTTACGGGCCCCCTATATGGACACACTTAAGACCTCCCTATATTCCCCTCGGTATTAGCATTTCGATAGGTTGGTGGAGGTTCTTGTCGGTGGTGACATCCTATGTTGCCACCCTCCCTCGGGCATCCTTACGGGTCCCCTATATGAAGAGGGGTTAGATATCCCCCTTAGGTCCTTGTGTATTGATGTTGTTCTTATTGAGTATCCACAACATCACACCTCCACTAGATATCCATTCCAGGACTACCCTAAGGTCACATCTGGGGTGATACCTGTGTGCTCCTTGAAGACCTTCTTCATGACAGCCTTAGCTTTGTCTGAGTTGTCATCCCGAACAACGACCGCATCGTGAATGGGAAGTGCAACAATACCTTGGGTCTTTAGGGTCAGAAGAACATCGACCAAGATATCGGACTCCTTACGGAACAGCTGCATTCCTATCCCTGAGGTCATCTGTGGGTAGATTGCGGGGTGCTTTCTCGCCACAGCTTCGAGGATGTCTTTGATGTTATACCTTGAAGGTATGAGCTTTCGGACACCCTTGGGCATCTTAGTGGGTACCTTACTAATACGGTGGATTCCTGCTGGCTTGGACTTCGCGTTCCCGCTCAGACCAAGTTGATCTGATGTAGGCGAGGATATCCCATATCGAAAGCGTTGGATGATACGATCCTACATGCGGCTATTGTGCGAAAAGTACTGGGAATGGGCGTCTCTAACGGGATAGGTGATTTACCTGAGCATGGGGAAACTGATTTTCGCCGCTACAACGAAACATTTTGAGATTATACTATTTGACGTTTGATGGGTAGGCGCCAGTATACGCGGATGCATGCGATAAGTTACTGTAATATATATAAAATAGCAAAAATAACTGTGAAATGAGCTTATGAGCGACGCCACTGACTGTATTTTGTGTGGCTATCTATGAGGCTGATCGGGCAGTTTGAAGCCGTCGAGATTGTGAGTGGCGCCACGGGCGCGATTCAGATGTACTGGAATACGCCTTGATAGGCAGGAGCTTCGCATTGACATAAATAAATGTTAAAAACGGTTTGAATTGATGGAATCGTATTTACATTTGACGCTAAAGTATTTGTGCGGTCCCGCGGAATTCGCCAACTTATAAGAACATACAGAACGATTCTGTGGTTTCTGGGAGGAACATTATGAAACATCTACGTAATACGGCACTCGGCCTGACGCTTGGCGTCGCTGGTGCATCTATCGCTATGGCTGACGCACACACTTCGCTGACTATTGCGATTGTGAACAACGGTCACATGATCAACATGCAGACAGTTGCTGAGCAGTATACTGCTGACACTGGTGTTGAATTGAACTGGGTTTCTTTGGAAGAGGGCGTTCTGCGCGAGCAGGTTACTTCCGACACAGCAACCGGTGGTGGTCAGTACGACATCATCAACATCGGCATGCAAGAAGCACCAATCTGGGGTGCTGCTGGCTGGATTGAGCCTCTGAACTTTGGCGCTGACTATGACGTTGATGACATGTTGCCAGCAATGCGCAACGGTTTATCACACAAGGGTACATTGTACGCGGCACCATTTTACGGTGAATCATCAATGGTTATGTACCGTAAGGACTTAACTGATGCTGCTGGAGTTGTAGTTCGCGATAATGATAGCTGGGCAAATGTAAAAGCAGCAGCTGCTGCAATCCATAACCCAGATGCTGGTGTTTACGGTGCTTGTTTACGTGGTAAGCCGGGTTGGGGCGATAACATGGCGTTCGTAACAACTGTTGTAAATTCTTTTGGTGGTGCTTGGTTTGATGCGGACATGCGTCCAGCTTTGAACACAGCTGCTTGGAACGAAGCAATCAACTTCTACGTTGATCTTTTAGGTAACTACGGCCCTCCAGGTTCTGAAGGTAACTCTTTCAACGAAATCCTTGCTCTTTATAACGAAGGTAAGTGTGGCATGTGGATTGATGCGACTATCGCTGCATCATTCCTCGAAGTTGACGGCGTTGCATACGCACAGTCACCAAACGCTGGTAACCCGGTCGGTGCGAACTGGCTCTGGGCTTGGGCAATGGCTGTTCCAACAGGTTCACCAAACTCCGAAGCTGCTCACGACTTCATCGAGTGGGCAACATCCAAAGCGTACATCGAAGCTGTAGGCAACCACCCAGACTTCGGTTGGGGCTCCGTTCCAACAGGTACACGTGCGTCCACATACGCAAACGCTGACTTCCAGGCTGCTGCACCTTTCGCAGCTGCTGAAATGGCAGCGATCGACTCAGCAGCTCCAGAAGCAACAGACATCAAGCCATACGTTGGCGTACAGTTTGCTGCGATCCCTGAGTTCCCAGAAGTTGGTTCAGCTGTAGCACAAGAAATCGCAGCGGCATTGTCCGGCGCGAAATCAGTAGAAGAAGCACTTGCTGCTGGTCAAGCTGCTGCAGACGCTATCATGTCCGAAGCTGGTTACTACTAAACCGGTACTGACTGACTAAAAGAGGCCCGGTGATAATCATCGGGCCTTTTACGCTCCCCCTATATTTATATTGTCTCGTGTGGCTTGAGCCGACCATTTGAAGTAGTCGTTCGCCAAATGAGGACCCGCTAGGTACCAAAATCAACGAAATCCCTGCTTTGTAAGGTGACCCGAGTTATGTCCGATAGAACGTTGCCCCGAATTCTCCAAACGCCAGCCGTATTGCTCTTGCTGATTTGGATGTTGGTGCCACTCAGCATGACACTATATTTCTCGTTCATCCGCTATGTGTTGAACAGCACGGTGCGCCCTGAATGGATGACCCCCGCACTGAGTAACTGGCGTGGCCTCGGTAACTACGGTTACGTGCTGAAGTCCAAGGACTTCCTGTTTGCGATCCAGAACTCGGTTTTGATCGTTGGCAGCATTCTGATTCTGACGGTGCTTCTAGGCCTCGCAATCGCGGTTTTGATCAATCGGAATTTTCCAGGACGTGGCATTGTACGCGTTTTACTGATTTCACCCTTCTTTGTGATGCCAGCGGTCAACGCGGTTTTGTGGATCAACATCCTGCTTGATCCGGTTTTGGGCCTGCAAGGCATTGCGGTAGGTGGTCTTAATAACTTGGTAGACGGGCTGCGTGATTTCCCAGTTCTCGGGTACTTCTTTAATCTATGGCCCGTATTCGAGCCGATTTCGTTCCGTGCCACGCAAACATCGGCCTATGCGGTTATTATGATGGTAACGTGGCAGTGGACTCCATTTGCGGTGCTGATCTTCATGACATCGCTGCAATCCGAAGACGAAAGCCAAAAAGAAGCGGCAACGCTGGATGGGGCATCGCCTTGGTCACAATTTATCAACCTGACGGTGCCGCATCTGGCGCGCCCGATTGCAATCGTGGTCCTGATCCAATCGATCTTTCACCTGTCGCTATATGCAGAAATTGAGATCGTCAGCCGCGGCAATGGTAACAAAAACCTACCGTATCTGATTGGTGAATTCGCAAACAATAACATCGGTGCCGCAAGCGCCACAGGCATCTTTGCCGTCATTCTCGCCAATATCATTGCAATTGTATTGCTCCGGTTTGTTGGCAAAAGCTTGATGGATTAAGGGATAATATAATGGCATTTGTAACTGAAAGCTCACGTTTCGGCAAAATCGGATGGCCTTTGTTGGCTTGGATTGTCGCTCTCATCTTCTTCTTCCCGATTTTTTATCTGGTGCTGACCAGCTTCAAGACCGATGCGGATGCTGTGAAGCCGGAATTCTTGTTCCGCTTCACGCCCACGCTCGAGAACTACACTAACATGACGCAGAACTACGATTACTGGCGCTTTGCTATTAACTCGGTCATCACGTCGACTTTCGCGACATTGTTCGCGCTGATTGTTGGTGTGCCCGCCGCATATGCGATGGCGTTTAACCCAAGCCGTCACACCAAAGACATTCTGATGTGGATGTTGTCGACTAAGATGTTGCCTGCTGCGGCGGTGCTTTATCCGATGACTTTCTTGACTAAGAATGCGCTGGGCATCTTTGACACCCATTTCTTGGTGATCCTCGTCTTGTGTCTGGTGAACCTGCCCATCGCGATCTGGATGCTGTTCACCTACTTCAAAGAGATCCCGAAAGAGATCATTGAAGCCGGTAAAATGGACGGCGTGAGCACTTGGGGCGAAATCAAGGACATCCTTATTCCGCTGGCATGGGGTGGCATCGCGTCCACGGCATTGCTGACCTTTATCTTCTGCTGGAACGAAGCTTATTGGACCGTGCGTCTTACAACGATCGATGCGGCGACACTGTCCAAGCTGATCGAAGGTAACCGCGCACCTGAGGGTCTATTCTTTGGACGCCTGTCAGCCGTTTCCACAGCCGCGATTGCACCCATCGTTGTCTTGGGGTGGTTCTGCCAAAAGCAGCTTGTTGCTGGCCTGACGTTCGGCGCGGTGAAGTGATCTGATGTCAATTATTGCTCCAGAAATCGAGATGGTGGATCGCAGTACGCGATCCATCCGTTACCTGCAGCATAGCTGGCCAAATGAATTGTGCCGCTGGCATGCGCATGAGGAATACGAGCTTCATCTGATTACGGAGACACGCGGAAAAGCGTTTGTTGGTGACCACATCGGTGACTTTAAAGCGGGCGATTTGTTTATGACCGGGCCGAACCTGCCGCACAATTGGGTAACGGATCAAGTATGGTCCACGCCTGTTGCGACGCGCGATATGTTGGTGCAGTTCAGCCATGAAAGCGTTGAAAAGCTGG